>Ga0307928_10001305_pt1 | contig 18871 bp, 20 predicted proteins | sample AceLakmetagen232_FD_201815 | JGI IMG/M metagenome (GOLD analysis project Ga0307928, IMG submission 201815) | Saline water microbial communities from Ace Lake, Antarctica - #232 | ecosystem: Environmental > Aquatic > Non-marine Saline and Alkaline > Saline | place: Antarctica: Ace Lake... | reverse complement strand
ATCACGCAGACGGCTTTCGACGACGGCCTCTTTACGGTGAGCACTTGCGCTGAAGGGGCGCAGGATGGAGCCCCCGCTAACATGGGGGTCCTTGCGGGCACTGTCAGTATCGTGATCGGCACCGCCGCCCTCACCGCTGGCCGGGTCCACCTGTTCATCGAGTACATGACCGCCACTTAGGCGAAACGAGGGAGGCGACCATGTGGATGCCAGTCAAAATCACCATAGCGACGGACACGCAGAAGTCCGCGGCGTTCAAGACAGCGGCAGGGACGCATTTTCTTGCGGTCTACGTGCCGACGATCACCAACGGCACCGTGTCGCTGGAGGCATACCTCGGGACACCCCCCACTGACGGCACCGCCGCCGTGCTGGCGGCAGACCAGGACACCGATTGGAAGGTGTACTCGACACGCGATGTTTACACTCCAGCCGGCACCGGCGACACCATCACCAGGCTCGCCAACTTCCCGATCTCTGACGTTTGGTGTCGGCTGACCACAAGCTCTGTACAGGCGGCCAACCGGGAGTTCAAGGTGATTCTCCACGGCCACGGAACGGGGTGAGACTATGACTCCTGACCCGATTTTCGAGCGTGCGCTACGGCGGTACGACGACGAGCTTCGCATCCGGTGGAACGACCAGGCGAAGCGGTGGGTGATTGGCCGCATGGTCTCGCGTGCGGAGAACGAAGGGGAACGGCTCGGGGCGACGTGGTACTACGTTCGTCGTTGCTTCCACCCCATCTTCCACGTCGAGACCGAGGAGCGCGGGTTCCGACAGCCGGGTCAGGACACCATCGCTCAGATCGCCATGATGGATCTGTGCGCTGGCGGCGGGAGCATGGTCGCGGCCAAGCGGAAGCTCATCGCTGAGCTGGCCGCGCAGGAGCAGCGGTTGCAGGCCGAGGGTGCGGCAGAGATGGATGCACTCGTGACGCAGGAGATCGCGCCCGCAATCATCCGCTCCAACACTCCCTCTGTGGTGGTCGGATGAATCTTGACGACATCAGGGTCGCAGCGCGACTGCTACTTGGCACGCTCGACACCACGAACATGTGGAAAGACAGCGTGCTGGATAGCATCGTCAACATGGCGCAGCGGGCAATCTGGCGCAAGGTTGCGGGGTACAACCCGGACCTTTGCGCTTCGGTTGCCAAGGTGACGTATCCGGCTGACTCGCTGCGGTTGGACCTCGAGACGGCATTGACGGCGAACGTGGAACGAATCATGGCCGTCACCCTGTTGCAGTCTGACGCGGACCCGAGCGCTACCAACCCGACCTACGGGATGCGCCCGGTGCACCTGGAAGACATTGACTCTCCTCGGTGGGCGGGCAGTCCGGGGCAGTTGGCGATGTCTTCCTACACGACGCAGACTGCTCAGTTCTGGTTTGCAATGTCGGGCAGGAGCATCATGCTTCGCCCGATCCCTACCGAGGACGTTTATCTGTGGGTTCGATACGTTCCGCTACCTGCTGCTCTGTCCGGGGACACTGATCCAGTGTTCGACGGGGAGCTGGTTGGGCTGCACGACCTGGTGCTCTACCGCACCTTGAGACTCTGCGCGACCCGCAGCAAAGAGGCATCCAGTCACTACTCGTCCTTGGAGACGGACGCGTGGAAGGATGCGTTGCCTCTCTTGGAATCACAGTCTTGCGAACCTCTCCCACCGCGTCATGTCTCCTCCGGTTAGGCCAATCCCGTTCTGGACCCCCAAGGGGATCGACGGGCGAGCTGTAAGCGATTCCCCCTGGGAGTTGCTGGTCAACGTGTTCCCCTGCGTGGACGGCTGGCGGTCGTTCGGGGGCTGGCGGCGATGCAGCACTGGCACCCCCCCGGCGCAGCGCTTCTTGGCGGCTCAAGCTTTCTACGACGGCCACGAGTCAGCCCTGATTCGGGTGGGCCTGGACGAAGCGGCGCGGCTCTACTACTTCGAGGTAGCAGATGGCCGGGGCGACGTTCGGATGCACAGTACGACCCCCCCCGGCTTCGAGCCCGTGGAGTCCATCGACAAGTACGCATCAACAGCACTCAACGGAAGGATGTTCTTCTCTGCGGACGGGCGCACCCTGTGCTGCACGGCGCTGGACGGCGACGACTCCGACCTTGTGCTGACAACCCCCGTGACCCCCGATGCGTCAGACGGCGGTCTGTACGTGTCGGTGGTGGACTTCCGGGACGGGGTCAACTCTGATAACTACCCCTACATCCAGGGCGATTTTGGCGCCCCGGTGTTGGAGTCTCACAACGGGGTGAACTGGTACGGCGGCTTCTCTCCGCGCCATGTGACGTTTGAGTCTGCGCTTTCCCCGGAGCAGCGATTCCTGGACCCCGATTTCGTCACCAACGCCACGACGGTTCGGCTCAACGCGCAGTGTCTCGCGTACACCGACCCGAACGATCCGTTTGCCATCAGCCTTGCGAACTTTGAGCAGATCCCGACGAAGTACCCCATCAAGGCGCTGGTGTCCTGGAACGACACCCTGTACGCCATTACCACGGGGGACATCTGGGCCATTGCTGGCCTGAGCGTGGAGACCATCGACTTCAACCGCATCGCCGAAGGGGTCGGGTGCCAGGACGCTTACTCCGCGTGTGCGACCGCGCACGGGGTGGTCTTCGCTGACCGGAACGGGATCTGGCTCTGCGACGGGGAGACGGTGAAGTCGTTGACCTCGACCATCGACCACCTGTTCACCGAGACGACACCTGTCTCTGAGTCGTTCGTCGGTGCGGGCCTGGTTCCGCTGCAACTGGCGAAGACATGGGGCGGAATGAAGTACGTCGCCAGCAGAGAGGAGGTCTGGTGTCCTGTTTCCGTGGTTGGGGACCAGGGCGAGTTCCAGTACCTCCTGGTCTTCTCGTTCCGGCTGGGGACGTGGACGGTGCTGACCGGCCCCGGGGACCTGAGAAGCGGGTGGGACTACATCGAAGCAATCATCCCACTCGGCAATCGCATCTTCGCCGTGTCAGGCAAGAACATCTACGAAGCCATGCTCTCGGCGGGCACCGAGGATTCGGTCAGTTGCTTCATGGTGACGAAGCCAATCCTGATTGAGCAGCAGATGGAGCAGATGGTCATCGGGGCCAACTGGATGTTCAGGTCCACCCCCGTTGACGGCAAGCTATCCATGTGGGGCGCTGAGTCGTTCGCTGACGGTGACGAGCAATACGGGACATTCACTATCCCAATTGCCCCGGAGTGGGCAGTGGACGGGCGCAAATGGGGCACTGGCAAATGGGGCGGACTCCGCACCTTCTGGACCGCTGACCGGAGTCGCACCGTCCGCATGGACTTCCTGGGCCGGTCCGGGTACTGGCGCATGGGACTGGCCTGCACCAGCCAGAACCCCATGTGGCTACGCGGGATGGAACTCCTGGTGCGCGACGGAACGTTGGTGAAGGGATGATACCTCTCTACCGACAGCCCCGGCCCACCCTCTTCACGTCAGAGCAGACCGCTGCGCTGCGTTTTGCGACTGCGCGGCCAGGAGTGTACGTCGAGGACAGCCAAGCCTTCACGGAGGCCCTGGGGCGCCAGGAGCGATACATCCAACTTGGGCGCGGCGAGTTCTACCTGTACGGCGACGTGACCGCCGCCAACGACGACGTGCTTATCCAAGGCATTGGGTTTGAGACGGTGATTCGTTTCGCGCAGGACGCTGAGTTGCTGTTCAGCGGGGACCGTCAACTAATCCGGGACCTCTGCATCGACGGAGCCGACACCGCTTTCGCGAAGACCTACTCGACGAAGGCGACGGGCGAGTTCTTCACCGCTGACAACGTGTGGTTCAAGGACAGCAAGGGAGGGCTCTCGTTGCAGGGCGACTTTGCTAGCGTTCACGCGTGCATGGTGACTGGGCACACGACTTGCGGTATCCTTGCAAGCGGGGATCGGGCGCGCATCCATCGCAACTACCTGGAAGCGTTGGCCGGTGGCTTCGGTGACATTCGGGTTGTGGGCGACAACTGCTTGGTGAACTTCAACCAGATCCCAGGCGGCGCGCCGGGGGTGTTTGATACAGGCGCGGGAAACGACACCGCCCACAACATACTTTAGGAGGCTCCCATGGCCATCACTCTTACGTGGAATCTTACGAACGGGACGACTCCCGACGCCGACCAAGTAATGAGGAACCTCGACGACATCGTGGACTACATCAACGGCGGCGATATCGTAGAGGCGAACCTGACGGACAAGTATTACCGCCAAGTGCTGACGTTCACCGCGGCCGCGCCGGCTGACGGGGTTGCCTTTGACTTCGGGATGGTCAAGTTCCCCCCCGTCTCACAGTACGCAATCACCGAGGCGCTCAGTATCGGAGTCGAGGCGATCACGGCAGCCAGCATCATCGCCAACGTCGAGATCAACGGCACGGGCATCAGCGGCACCGCCACGGCGACGACAGCGGGGACACCGGTCCCGGCCGCGTTGACGGCAACTACCCTCGCTTCTGGCGCATCGCTCAAGGTGGCGATCACGGGCGCGTTCACGGGGGTCACGAACCTCACCGTCTGCGTGTTCCTCAAGCAGATCATCAAGGGGGCCTAAGATGGCTAACCAACCATGGCAGCAGAAGAGTGCGTTCAGCGGCGGGGCGCTCCCCGGGCAGGACAACAACAGCAAGCAGCAGTTCGCGCAGCCCATGGGCCAGATGAACCAAGCGCCCAACGCACAGGCGCTCCAGGCCATGATGCCCGCGCCCGCACCGAGGGCCGCGCCACAACTCCCCCAGCCGAGGCAGGGTCGCCCGGCCTGGATGCCCCCGCCCCCGGGACCCGGACAGGGCATCCCGACCTCGATGCCGACCCCCCCGCCGCAAGTGTTGGCGAATATGCTGCAAGTCCCCGGTGGTACCCTTGCGGGTGGGGCGCAGATAGCGGCGCAACAGGGTGGCTCGTGGTCGGGTGGTAAGTGGTACCCCACGGGCGCTGATCAGTCCGTGACCGCTGTCAAGCCCGCTGGCGACGGCTACCAGGACGTACCCCAGACCGAGTTCGGGTCCAGTCTTCAGCAGCAGATACAGGACTACTTCGGCACCCCGGCAGGGATTGACCCCGAGGTGATCGAGAAGATGAAGGCCGAGGCCACGATGGGGATAGGGCAGGAATACGGGCAGCAGCAATCACAGCTTGCACAGCAGTTGGCAGCGCGTGGCCTTGGCTACGGCGGGGCGTTCCTTACTGGAGCGACGGCCCTTGCTTCTGGCGAGGCGATGGCGAAGGCGAAGGCCGTCAACGACCTCAACTACAAGGCAGAGATGGCGCGGCTCCAGGACGAGGCCCAGCGGCTCCAGGCCATGATGGGCATGTACGGTGCCGAGAGCGACAACGTTATCCAGATAAAGCTGGCCGAGATCGCCGAGAAGATAAAGCTGGCCGAGTTCAGTTGGAACCAGAGTCTCTCCAAGGCTGACTTGGTGAAGCAGATGATAGCCGAGGGCGTGTCTGCGCAGCAGATGGAAGCGTACTTGCCCGGCGTCTCCGAGTTCCTGGAAACCGGCGTTTGGCCCGCCACCCCGACAGCGGCCCCAGACGCCGCACCGGCCCCCCCGCAGCAGGCTGGTGCTTACCTGGGGCAACAGCTCAACGCAAACGGGGCGATGTGGGAGTGGGACGGGGCGTATTGGCAACCGACAGGCGAGCCGCCACCACCGCCGCCCCTGGAGGGATAGGAGGACAGTATGGCTATGTACCAGGTACAATCACAAGGCAGACCTCCCCGCAAGCGCCCGTCCTTCGGTGAGGCGTTCCGGGAGTCGTTCGGCGGCGCGCTCGGGCAAGCGCTGGTCAACATCCCCGAGCAGATCGGGGTGGACGCGGCGTCCGACGCGATCGGGAAGCGGCTCGGGCTCCACTACGGAGAGGGCGGCAAGGGATGGCGGGGCAACATGCCCGAGGGAGAGGTGTCGCGTTACGATGCGCTACAGGCTCTCCTCGTCCCGAAGGCAGAGCTGGGGATGGACCTCACCCGCGCGCAGACCGAGGAGTCGCGGGCGCGGTCGCCGCTTTACGGGGCCAGGACCGAAGGGGTGTTGCAGGACATCGGGCACAAGGAGCTCAAGTTCCCGTCCGAACTCTCGCAGGCGATGACCGCAGCAGAGAGGGACCAGCACGTCTTTGGGTTGCTCCAGGCCGACGACCCGCGCGTACGGATTGACCAAGGCGTTGCCACCTACCAGGACCCCTTGACGGGGTCAAGGCGTGCGGCTGGGCTCATTGCGCCGACGACCGTTCCTGGCCCGAGCAGGCCTGCGTGGCCCAAGCTCCGAAACGAGTTTATGAAGCGCCTCAAGGATCTCCGGGGCGTGCCCGTGCAGAAGATCCGCAACCCGGACGGCGGCGAGAGGCTGGTCTTCGCTGGCACCGACGCGGAGAACCTCAAGTACGCGGCCCAGCTTGCAGACCTCGGCCAACTCGCAGACGAACTCCAAAGCGCAGACCCGGCCAAGGCCGCTGACTTTGTTTCCAAGATGGCGCAGGGCGGTGAAGCGTTTGAGATCCAGCCGGGGCTCTCGATTTGGGATGCGCTGAAGCTCTCCAAGGGCGCAGCCCAGGGCGGCAGAGCGCGTGGCATTGCCGACGTTGGCATGGCCGGCAGGACGGAGTATAAGCCAGCGGTCAGCGCGGCATCCCCGAGAGACAGGATTGCTCGTCCCACGATGCAGGCAGGGCAGATGCGGAGCCAGGCCGTGTCGGCGGTGAAGCGGATCTCCGAAGCACGGAAGGCAATCAACGGGATCGCCGCCGCAACGTATCTAACTGACACCATGAAGGCCAACATGACGGCCCAGGCGCAGGCCGAGATGGTGGCAGCGACCACTGACGCCACCAATCTCAATACATCCCTGACAGAGATGGGCGTAGCGCCCGTTGCAATCCCCGCGGCGGTCAAGTAACCCCAGGAGTTGACGCATGGCGAGCCGAGACATCCTGGACGAACTCCTGAACCTGCGACTGCTGGCCGGGGGGCAGGGCTCCCCGCTACCCCCCATGGGTGACGGCGCACTCCCTCCGATGGACTTCGGCGCGCTCCCGGAGATGGGCACAGGTATCCTCCCAGAGATGGGGCAGGCGGCACTACCGCCCATTGATTTGTCTTCGCTGGTTCCGTCCGCGGCGGTACCCGGCGTTGGCATGGGGGCGGGTGCGGCGCTGTCCTCGCCTTCGGTGCCGTTGCCCGCCCCCGCTGAGGAGATGGGGCCGTTCCTCGAAGAACAAGCCATGGCCGACGTGGGCTCTGCGCTCCAGACTGGAGTCGAGGGGGTGCGCGGTGCGGCTGAGTGGGCAGCGGAGCGCCTTGCTCCCAGTGTTGCGTCCGATCCGGAAGCCCTGACGCGCATGGATGCTTTCTTGCAGATGTCAGAACCCCCGAAGCCTGCGCTTCCTGAGTGGGCGCGTACCGACCTCGTGACCCCCATCGTGAGCCCCGGTGTTGAAGCGGCCATGGAAGCCTACCGGAAAGTCCCCACGTCGCCGAGGGCCACGGCTGGCAAGGCGGCGGTGGAAGCGGAGAACAACCGTCGCAGAACGCTCCTCCTCGGCGGCAACCCCTACAGGTACATGGACGGCTCGGGGTGGCAGGTTGAGAGGACGACTCCAGACCCGATGGCGTGGGGGGTTCCCGCCGCCACCACTGCCGATGTTGTCTTCGACAAGGAGCCGCCGGGCCTCATGGCGCAGGCGCGGGCGCAGGCCGAAGACGCGGACACTCTCCCGTTGTTGCATCCGGAGATATCCAACACGGCATGGGCGGGAGCGGCCGCGGTGGACGGTCTCCCCCCGGCCCTGACCTACATGACGGACGTGCAGTTCCTCAAGGGCAAGCCCCACGGCCTGAGCATCCCGAAGCTCATGGACATCGCGGGCGTCGCAATCGGAGAGGACCGCAACATCATCGGGTACGGCAATTCCTATGCGCTGATGCGGCTGGCGGGGTTTGCCAAGGACCGCAAGTCGTTCTATCAGATACTCCAGATCCCCGAGGTGCAGCAATACCTGAGCGAGCACAAGGGCCAGCGGCTTGACTACGACATCGAGGACAGGTCCGCAGTCAGCGCCATCCGGTCCCAGGTCAACGGCGAACTCGCTGAACTGCCCATGGACAAACTGGAGAAGCTGTTGCTCCCCTCGTGGAAGGGCGGCTCCCCTACCGACCCCCGGCCCGAAGAACTGCTTGACGAAGAGGGACGGCTTATGACCCCGCGTGAAGCGGCGTTGGCTGGCAAGGGGCGGTTCATCGGTGCGGATATCTTCCTGAAGACCACCTCCTACCTGGACGATCCCGAGGGCGTTGCGTACGACATCGCCAACGCACCGCTGGAACTGCTCCCTCAGATCATCGGCAACGCACAGAAGCGGGGCGACGGCATGACCGCTGACCTCGCGCTGCGGCGGTACACAACCGAGTTCGTTCCCCGGAGCTTGCGGACCAGCGAGGTGATCAACAACATCCCACGGTCAGCGGGCCACATGATGCTTGGTCTGCTCCACATGACCGGGATGCCAATCTTCGGGCAGTCCCTCGCGGCGCACATCACGGGCATGGGACAAGAGAGCGAGACCTTCCGCAACATCTGGAACGTCGTCACGCCCGGGGCCTGGGACATCCAGCCTGTAGAGGGCCAGTCCGGGTTTGACACCGAGATGCGGTACATGGCCGATCTGGAGACGGGCGTTGCCAACATGGCCGAGGGGTTCAAGCAGATCCCCTACGAGTTCCAGTGGATGGCCCACAAGGCCACTGGCGGCGTCATCCCCATGGACCCCAAGAAGGCCAGGGAGATAACGCGATACTTCGGGCAGATGCCCGTGGCGCTGGCGCTCAACACGCTCATGGTCGCGCAACCGATGCTGAAGGTGGCCGGGGGTGTGCGCGGGCTCATGGTTCACCGCATGGTTGGCCTGGAGGGCGCGTTCAGGAGCGGACTGAAAGAGGGCGCCGCTCTCTACCGACAGATCGTCACCATCGACGGGATGATGGGCCGGCTCGTCAAGGGTGCCAGCAGCGCCCGCACAGTGCGTTACTCGGCAGCGGTCAAGAAGTGGCAGGAAGGTCTCAGCAAGGGCGACCCCAAGGTCATAGCCAAGGCACGAGCGCGGTTGAAGAAGTGGGATCCCAAAGAACTGGACGGCGTTGCCCGCGAACTCGTCGGGAAGCTGGACGACTTGAAGAAGGCGGTCGATGCTGATCCTGCCGCGGCCGGCGCGTCTGTCGCCGGGTTGTCCAAGGCAGAGATCGTGGACAAACTGATCCAGCATGTCCAGGACGTGACCGAGCTGGACAAGGGCTACGCAACCTCAGTGGCCGCGCTCGGGTATCTCGCAGAGGGCGCAGTGGGCGGGAAGTGGACCCGGCGCCTGTGGGACATGGCGAACAAGAAACTCGGCAAGCCTGCGGGCTTCGTGGACAACTCCACGCGGATGCTGGCCGACACCCTCAAGGGCAAGATGCCCGGGGAGATCCGCGCCCACCTTGCGAAGATCGAGCAGACCCGCCACGCACTCGAAGACTTCGGCTGGGCCGGGGAGGACACTACCCGAGCAGCGATGATGATGGCAGCGGGGGAGGGCGACGTGGGTGCGCTGGCGCACATGACCGTGGCTCAGAACCTCACGAAGCCCCAACTCGCAGAGCTGGCCCGGTTCCGCGCTGACCTCAAGTGGACCCCCAGCAAGGCGTTCGTGGACGCGGTCAACGAGGCAGCGACCGGAGTCAACCCCAAGTCAGCGGGCCAGGCAGCGTTCGACATGGTGCGGGCAGAAATCAAGGAGCGGGTTGCGTCAGGTGAGATCGCGCCCCCGGCACTCACCCCGGCAGAACTGGCGGCGGCACCGTCCATGACCAGGTACGGCCCTCAAGCCAGGACTCCAAGGGGCGCAACCATTACCGACGCCGCGCTGGACGCAACGGCCATGGACATCGCGATGGAAGCCCTCGGGGTGGACGGGCCGCGCCCGGGCGTCACCGAGTTTGCGCGCATCTACGAAGGGATCGAGCAGTCGGCCATGCTGCGGTCGCTGGGGCCGGACGGCAAGCGGCAGTTGGCCCTCTACGTCATGGGCAAGTTGAAGCCCCGGCTCGTTCGCAACAAGGCGTTCAAGAACGCGACGATCAAGTACAAGAACGCAAACACTGGCAAGATCACCGAGACTCCAGCCGGCGCCGTGGTGGACGCACTCGAAGACGTGGTGACGGACATCGGCTCACTGGCCTACGACACGGGGCTGGCAGCCGTTGACGCTGGGCTCATCAGTCTCGACGCTCTGCGGGCACACGGGTTGCAGTACGTCCATAACGTCGTCAACCAGTGGGGCATGAAGAACGTCAAGGGCAAGATCAAGCAGCTCATGCGGGAAGCGAAGAAGAACGCTGACCCGCACTCCGTCGCCATGCTCGAAGACCTCCAGCGGCAGCTCGACATGAAGAAGAGCAAGATCCCCGCCACTGAGCAGGAGTGGGCACGGCTTGCCATGGACGGCCCCGAGTTCATCGCCGCCACCTACGGAGCCTCGAAGCCCCAGGCCCTCAAGCAGCGCATGATTCTGGACTCGTTCAAGTACGGCGCTGATTCGGCTGACCCCATGATGGCCGGCGCGATGGGGCGGGACGTTCACCGCTACTTGCGGAAGGGCGGTCCCCTCGCAATGGAGGAGATGTACCGGCAGGTGTTCCACGTCCGCACCTTGGCGAAGACGTTGCAGCACATGGACGGCTGGGCCGACGACGTAGCGGGGGTGGTGCGAGACATGACGCACTCCCCGGTCATCTCCGAAGCGACCACAAAGTTCTTGCAGGAGCGCATGGGGATCGACGGGCACAAGCTCCCGACCGACCCCGGCGCACGCACCATCCAGATATCCCGGTTCCTGGACGAAGCGAAGGCCGTCTCCGCTGCGGCCCTCCCGGATGGGTTGCTCGGGATGCTTAAGGCACGGGGGTGGAAGCCCGCGTCAAAGGCACTTGAGAAGGTCGCGCCGGCCAGAGCGAAGGCGCTGGCGCTGGGCGGCAAGGACATTCTGATTCACCCGGACCAGATGGCGTTCTGGAAGTACCTGGAGCGCACCAAGAAGCAGCCCAAGACCGCATTCGGCAGGGGCGAGCAGTGGTTGGTGCGTCAGTTCAAGCAGCGCAAGATCGTCTTCGAGACTGCCCCGTTGGTGCGGGATGAGTTCAGCAACGTCTGGATCAACGGTCCCCGGGGCGGGCTCTACCCGTACTCCGACGCGTGGCGGCTGGCGTCCAAGATCGTCCAGACCGAGAGCGAGCTGCACCGCCGCTTCCGTGAGATGGGGTTGCTCGACTCGGGCCTGAGCATGGAGATCGGCGCGGGCATCTCCGACCCGGCCTACGGCATCCGCAACCGCATCTTGCGGGCGCTGGACGACCACCACGCGGGCAACCCCCTGGACGTGACCGGGCTCATGGCGCGGGCAGTGGATATCCGCAGTCGGGCAGTGAAGGCCGGCGGCGGGGTGCTGGGTGAGGCCGCAGGGCTCGTTCTGGACCCCGGCTCGACTCGGACGGGTGGTTGGCTCACTTACGAAAGAAACCTCGTTGACTCCCGCGCCAGGGTCGCACAGGCCACACTCGACACGGTGAAGGCCGCACTTGAGGAGGGGCTGGTCAACCCGGAGATAGCGGCACGGTTGGACGTGCTCGGTCGGCGCATCGGGCTCAAGGGCAAGGTCCCCAGTGCGGGAGGCCATGAGGCGTGGCTGTCAGCGTTCAACCAGCACGCCAGCAGGGGAGCGAAGCGGGCAGGGAAGCGGGCCAAGATCACAGCCAAGGCGGACGCCAGCGGCACACCCCTCCTGAAGCGGGATATCTTCGAGCCGGGATTCAAGGGACGCCAGGCCAAAGGCGAGCACATCGGGCGGCAGCTGGACGACGTGACCCGCGAGCTTCTGGACCTGGTCCCCGAAGACCGCATGACCACCATCATCGACAAGGCCCGCAAGCAGTTCGCTGACTACACGGACACGCCCGCGTGGGTGGACCACCTGAGCAAGCACATCTACGGGGTGCCGTTCATCAAGTACAGCGCACAGATGATCCCGCGGTCGGTCTCGCACTTCCTGAACAACCCACTGATGGCCGAAGCCTACATGCACATGAGCCACGCGGCCAACACGATCGCATGGAACGTGGTGGGCGGCAAAGGCAAGTGGATGGACGCGTACCAGGAGTATCAGGACCCCTGGCAGCTCTTGCTCCCGATGTTCCCGGGGGTGCCGTGGGCCACGTCCATTGACGGGCTTGAGGCGATCCGTGATATCGGCGGTCCGGACATGACCTGGTTGACTCCGGTGGGCGGTGCGGCTGGAGTGGTGGACCCGTTGCAGTCGCCCTTGTTGCAGGCGGCAATTCCGATAGCTCAGATGATTGCAGGCAAGAACCCGCGGGCAGCGTTCCCGATGGACTGGAGCGGGGTCGGCAAAGGCAAGCTCCCCGAGCCAGTTGGGCGACAGCTCACGACCCCCGGCGCACCGTTGCCCCAGCGGCTTACGGAGCTGGGCGGAAGCCTGTTGACGCAGACCTTGGGCCATGCGTTCGTGCCCCCGTTCTTGGTCCCCGGGCCGGGCGTGACGGGCACCAGCGTTTCCTCGACGCACCGTCCAGCGGTGGAGGCCCTCTTTGGGGTAGACTCACCCAACAAGCTGCGCGGCCCCGCTGCACTGATGATGCTCCGGTCGCTGGGGGTCAAGGCTGTCCCGTTCGGGGAGAAGGCAACCAACGTTCGCAGAGCGCAGAGCAGGGTCTACACCGAGCAGCGCGCAGAAGAACGCAAGCAGATGGGGGGCACCGCTCACCGTCGCAACTACTACGACGCAGCCATTGACGCATCAGGCGAAGAGGCCAAGTACGAGATCGGTCAGGTCGCTTCCCGCGTGGACGTGGGGACCAAGCGCAGGAAACAGGGCCTCGTTGCGGGGGAGGGGATTGACACGGCCCGGGATGCTGAGTTGGTAGGCAACGCCCGCAAGCAGTCCGGCGAGACCAGGAAGCGGCTCCGGGAGTTGGGGGAGGCCCTGATAGACAACACGATCAGGGGCGTCATGCAGCCCGAAGACGCGGAAGCGTTCTTCCAGCTCACGCCGATCAAGCAGCGGGAGTTCTTCAACGCGGTCAAGTTCGACGTGGCAGACCGCCGCGCCATGAACGCCCGCCGCATTCTGAGGGGCGAGGAGTCGCTGGGGACCGAGTGGGAGATCGCGCCCGCCGCCAAGGCCCTTGGGCTGTACGTTGACCCGGCTGGACCCGACCCGGCAGCCATGCGGGACGAGCCCGTGCGGCCTGACTGGATGAAGGCAGCGGGGGACAAGGGTTACTTGGACTACGCCCCGGGCGAGTACGGCGAACCCTCCCAGGCCCAGCGGTTCGAGGCGAGAGTCAAGGCCCACGAGGCCCGCTTGCAGGCGAAGCGGGGCGCGCTGGAGACCATGCCGGAGCGTTACATCGGGCATCCCAAGGAGCGGGATCCGGACGTGCTCCTGTCACCGGAGAATCAGGCGAAGCTCTACGGGGAGCGCAAGAAGGCGATCCAGGACGAGCAGAAGAAACGAGACGCAGAACTGAAAAGGTGGTTACGATGAAGGCGAAACCAGAGACGAAACCGAAGCCGAGACGCAAACCCAAACCCAAGAAGCGGGCGAAGCGACCGGGCCGTGGGAAATCCAACGTCCCCCTGGTTCCCGGGGAGAAGTACCGGCCCGCGGTCATGGAGGAGTTGGACCCGAAGCACAAGGCGAAGGTGGTCAAGTTCATCTCCGTCACCGACACGCCCACGGACCTGGACTGCGCCTGCATCCTGTGTCCCATGGCGAGCCCGCGCAGCATGGGCCGTCCGACCGGGATCTACCTGAAGTGGCACAGGGACACCACGGAATTGAACCGGGCAGTCGAGGAGGGTTTCCTGGCGCAGGACGGGGAAGGCCCACACAGAGACCCGCCGCACTTCGGCATCGGGCAGGACGGGACCGTGCTGCAATTCCTGGACCCCACGCGCAACGGCTCGGGTCAGTGCTCCAGCGTCCCCAATCTCAGCCCGTCGTTCACGATAACGATTGTGCAGCTCCAGTCGCGGGACGTGGGGCGGCGACCGTCTGCGGCCCAGGTCAAGGCAGCGGACACGCTTATCAAGCGGCTGGTGTGGTTGTACGGGACCAGGCCGACCGGGATCATCGACTCGCTGGAGTGGAAGGCGCGGCTGCTACCAGATCATCCCGCCCCGAAACAGCAACCACAGAAACAGGGTCAACCAGACCAGTAAGCCCCCGATGATTCGCATCTCTACCTCCTCGGATCGTTGTTTTCGCCCGCCTTGGGCCATCGCCGTTCCTTGCGGTAGTGCGCCAGCCGTTCCCGCCGCAGGTCCAACTCCTCAGGGCTGAAGTTCTTGGGCTTCCCGCATGTGCGCTTGGACTGCGCCAGTTTCAGGATCATCTCCGTTTGGTCAACCCCAATCCACCGGCCCCCGTCCAACAGACCGCGCAGCATCCCGTCCGAGTAGCGGATCAGCGCACCCGTCCAGTTGTCGCCCGTCAGGAGCGCCAGGACTTCGCACCGCTCCGGGAGGTGCTCATCTACCAGCTCCAGCGCGCGTGTCATGGCCCGCATTGTCGTTGAGAGTCTCAATCCTCCTCCTCCGCAACAGGGACGGAGCACCCGAACTCGGCTCCCTCCTGCGCGTGTTCGTCCAGCTCCTCGTTGTGCGTCTCCCAGCAGTCGCAATCGAAGCCGGGTTGACCGCCGCAGATCGGGCAGCGTCGTTTCCTCATATGCACCTCCCGTTGTTTGGCTCCCATCATCAGGCCCCAGCAACCACGCTGAGGCGACGGCCCCGGGGGACCGTTTCGGGTTACTTGCACATGGCCTTGATGCAGTCCTTGCAGTAGTGGCCATAGTCCCCCTCGCGCATGGCCTTGAGCGCGAGCTGTCGCAATAGCCGATGGTCCCCGGTGCCGTACCGTGCCCCACGTCCGCACATCGCCGTACCCTGGAGCCCCGCGCACCAGCCTGCTTTTGGAATATGTGTCTTGCCCACCTCTCACCTCCCGGTTATGCAGGCCCATACCTGCGCGATTACCACTAACACCAGGGCCAGGACGGCCCACGCTACGCCCGCTTGGAAGTCGGTCAAGGTGTCACCTCCAATGCTTGCGATCAGTCCAGACCATGGCGCCGAACGCAGGGGCGAACAGCGCCAGGAAGAGTAACGCGCCCACGGCTACAGGTCCAGGCCAGCGCGGGACGCCACGCACCGCGCGGCTTCCTCGAAACCCCACCACGCCAGGAGGTTCTGGTTGAACCGATCCATGGCCAACGGGTCTGCGTCGTCCCACTTGTCACCGAACAGCTCCGGGACCGACATCCCCGTGTCGTCGACCATCGCCACGAGGAGATCGTTGATGTCCTTGCTGTGGCGCCTGTAGAATTTCAAGGTGTCGGCGTAGTAGCACAGCTCCCCGACGATGCCCGACACGCACCCGCCCTGCGCCAGATCCTTCATGGCTCCCTGTGCGCCGTCGTCGTAGTCTTCCGCCTGCTCATTGATCCACTCGCATACCGCAGTTTCCAGCGCCGTTGTACCTGTCAGCATAACCTCACCTCCGGTTGTGGGCTCGGATCCATCCCGCGCCCCGAAACCCCACAACAGCCGTTGCAAGGCTTCGGGGGGCGACATGCCCCCCTGTGTCTACTGGCGCAAGCGCTGCGTTCGTGCCGTTGTTGTCACCCATTCCGCGGGCAAGGTGTCCCGTCCCTCCTTGGTTGCCGCTCTGTGTAGGCACCCCTCAAAACAGTAACACCCCCCGCCGGCTGTGTAGATTGCGTCGCCTGCTAGATCCTGGCCGCAGTCGTCGCAGGTCTCGTCACCCGGTGCCGGAATAGCGTGCCACTTCCAGAACATGATCAATTTGGTTTGCTCGTCCATCACCCCACCTCAGCAAAGAGCAGCTCATTAAGCCACTGGTTATCATCGTCCGTCACTTCCACGACCACGGGCGCCAGCGTCTCCATTGCCCGTAGCCGCGCGTTGGCCTCGCGCATCTCCGCCCGTTCCTTGCGCTTCCGTGCCTTCACCTCGGGGCAGTGCGCATCGTTGATTGCCTTGTCCCAGCGCTTCGCATCCGGGCGCTTGGCGAGCTGCGACAAGTGGAACAGGACGAAAGACCGGCCCCCCTCCGGCTTGATCACGGTCCCGCGCTGGCCCCGCTTCACCCGCGCGCCGGTCATGGTCCATCCGGTGTAGGTCGCCCACCACGGAGACGGCTGCATCCCGTTTTGCAGCGTCAGGCCGTCCAGGGCTTCGCTCAGCGCGTTTCGGGTGCGCTTGCGGTAGTTCTTCCCCGTTGCTGCGTTGCGGGGCTTGTAGGGTGCCTGGGGCTTCATGGCGTGGCCTTCTGCGCAACCAGGGCAACCAAGACCGCGCGGCGCCACTGCGCGGCGGACAGGTGCCAGTAGTCACAGTCCGTTTGGTCAACCTTGCCCAGCAACGCGGCCGTCAGTCGTTCGCGGCTGTAGTAGCGCACAAGCCGAACAGCGTACGCCAGGCCGGACGCTGATAGCGGAGTCTTGCCCACGAGCTTCATGCCGTCACCTCAACACGCGCGCCAATCCAGACCAGCGCAGCGCGCCGCGCATCGTCCAGGGCCATGGCGTCACCGTGCCCAGTCTGCCGGCGGTTGCCCGCGTCAATCACCTCCACTAAATACTCGTGCCCAGCGTAGGACAAGACCACCTTCACGCCGCGCCGAGTCTGCCGGTTGTAGCTGGCACCGTAGCTCCAGATCTCTCGCTCGTAATGCGCGTTCATGCCGTCACCTGGCCCGCACGCAGCTCAACAGCGTAGTCGCACGGAGTCGAGGCAATCGCCCAGGCCCACGCATCCCGCAGTGCGGACAGCTCCTCGCCCACGTCCCGCGGTGTGTCCGTTGTCCAAGTCTCTGATGTCTGGTAGTCGTCCATGAGTCACCTCCGGTTGTGACCAGGGATCCATTCCCGGTCATGTCTGCATCCTGCCACATAACCGGATATCTGTCAAGACTTATTTTACCTCAGAGCGAAAGAAACTTGTATCTCTCAACGATATCAACAGCTTACAAGCACAGCTTTCTCCCTCGCCATTCCCGATCCGGCCTAGTGGCACAAGTCTTGCCCACTGCAAATGACGCAGCCATGACGCACCGCGAACCCACCCCCGCGTACGCACGCGTTACTGAGCGCCAGCGCCCGCGGTACTGCGCAGGGCTGCCCGCGTACGCACGCGCAGCCAAGGAGACGCGCGCACTCACGCGCCGGATTAATCGCAGAGTATAGAACAGGGTTCAAGGTGGGGCGAGTGCGACGCGCTGCGCGGTGGGGTTGCCCGAGGCCGCGGGACGAGTGCGACGCGCTGACCGTGCGATGCGTTGCGGTGCGACGGGATGCGGCTAGAGTGGGGCCAGGGTGTTAGGTGCGACTAGGGGTTGAGAGACGAGACTAACAGACTATGACCGCAAATACGCGGGATCACAGGACACCGCGTATCCCATTCAACACAGGAGCATCACAGTGTGGCGATTCGCGACAGTCTGAGGCGGGCCTGGCTCCATGTGTGGCAGAACGCGACACCCGTGCCCTGAAGTAGGGCAAACTAGTTTACATAATGGCCCTTATCGGCCAAACGCTGAGGCGGGGTGCGTGCGCGTCGCTGTCTACCGTGGTGTGATTGTGCCCCCTGCCCCATGGTTGAAGGGGGGCACCCACGGGCGACCACCACTGAGGAGAGAAGGACCCCCTCGTAGAGAGAGATACATGCAGACACTCACCCCCCTCCGGATCACCCCACCCTCTGCGTCCCACAGCGTCGCACCCCTCAACTCATCCCGTCCCGTCCCTTGAGGCCCCCCTCCCGTCCAGGGGGTGCCGAATCCCTCACGCGCGCGTGTGTTGTTTCATGCAGTGTTCTTCATGGGAGACGGGACCAACTCGGCACCCCCTGACTCGGCACCCCGCTCTCACCGTCGCTAACAGCCCCAGAACCGTCGCGTCTCCTCGCGGACGCGCCACTGCCCCGTTTCTGACGGTAAGCCATTCTCTCCCGCTTCTACGTCGGTCGTTCTGTCGTGATTCGGCACGCTCGTCCTGGCGGCGTGGTTACTTGAGAGTCTCCTGCTTCGCGACTCTTACTTGAGAGTCTTTCGTAAGGGGGCGCGATGAGTTGCTGCTTGACACGGGATGGTCCATCATGTAAGAGTGAGTGACTGGATAGCACAACTTACCAGGAGGAGCGATGGTTTACTTGACAGTCCGGGAGGTGGCTACGGCTTTGCGTGTCCACCCGAACACGGTGCGAAAATACATCGGCAGGGGGTTGCTCAAAGCGACCAAGTTGCTCGGGTCCATTCGGATCAGCGAGCGTGATCTTGAGGCCATGATGAAGGAGGAGGAGCTATGAGTGGTCGTCCGAAGTTCATAACCGACAAGAGAGACGAAGCCTGGAAGTCAGGCAACTTGGCCCGCGTGGTCCGGTCGTTCTGCTTCGAGTGCATGGGAGGCAACGGCGCCGACGTGGCCGGGTGTACGGCTCCCGAGTGTCCGCTGTACCCGTTCCGGCTTCGTCGTAGCGTCAGCGATGGATTCAACGAGGTCTGCGAAGGGCGGGGTTGGCCTAAGCCGCGGGCCGAGCACCAGAAGGGCGTGGTTCCTAGCGGGTTGGCGAAGGAGGACAGTTCAGGACTTGAGTAGGTGGTCCATGATCCGGTCGGTGGTCTTGGCAACGCCCTCGAGTACGCCGCCCATGTGGTCCACCTTTGAGTTGGTGGCGCTGAGCTGCGTGCCGACGCCTTTGATGGTTTCCTCGAACTTGGCTTCGGAGACGAAGGGTG
>Ga0307928_10001304_pt1 | contig 18872 bp, 12 predicted proteins | sample AceLakmetagen232_FD_201815 | JGI IMG/M metagenome (GOLD analysis project Ga0307928, IMG submission 201815) | Saline water microbial communities from Ace Lake, Antarctica - #232 | ecosystem: Environmental > Aquatic > Non-marine Saline and Alkaline > Saline | place: Antarctica: Ace Lake... | reverse complement strand
ATCCAATTCTTCGAATTCAAAAGCATATAAGTCTTTGTATAATTTCACTATTTTGCCTGTATTAGCCACCTTTCCCAACCACCCAGTAAGGGTAGATTCCGATACGGGGTCAGATTCCGTCCTTTTTCCATGATGTTTCCGCCATAAACTACGGTTCTCTTCATAAATCCTCGGTAACCGCCTACATAATGCAAAATACAAAAAATCTAAAAATTCTTTTGTAGGTTCTTGATATTGTGAAAAACACCGTATTGTCTTATAGGCACTATCCTTCGCCCATAGATCGCTAAAAATAGCATTAATACGCTGCATGGAGTGTTCAGCATTCGGCGGCATAAACCACGGTCCACCACGTGAAGATAATGACACTACATTCATATTTTCACGTATATGCCGAATTAATGGCATTGTTAGCTTACTTATTGGAATTTTCCCACGTAATTCTTCATACTTATTATGAATGTAATTACACACTGGATTATTTTGCGTCTTAATTACGTTTCCCGATACTTCATTGCAAGTAATGTTTGCCAAATGATGATGAATTACACGTTTACACTTATACCTAGTTTGAATTTTTTTATGTGAAATACCATAACTAACTTTACGCTTTCCTTTTTCTATCTGGTCTATCTTGTACGTATGAATAAATTTTCTTCTTGCGATTTCAATTGCATAGGTAAATGACTGCAAATTGCTTGTTTTCAACCGCTTGAATCCTGTAAAACCTAAAAAATTAAGAACATCACACACATGCTTCGCATCTAGCATAAACTTGGATGGTGTATACCACCAAAAAATATGTCCTCCAGGTGCGGTCATACCAACTCACGCATCTTCTTGTATGAGAAATCAACGATTTTAATAAATTCCTTTTCACCAATTACTTTAGTTCCGTACTTTTGCGCTTTTCTACTTTTAGACGACAGAGATTTAGGATTAGATTGAACTAGATAAGTAAGCCCCTTGCTCACACTTGTTTTAATCTCCCCCCCAAGGCTTTCTACGTATTTCATCGCCACTTCACGCTTCAGTGAAATTTGCCCCGTGAAACAAAAAGACATCCCGGTCAATTTACCCACTGTTTTACTTTTGACAACAACACCATTATCGAGCAACTTACGAATCAATGCTTCTTTAAGTACGAGACCCACCTGCGCGGCTTCTGCAGTCTTGCTACCAATGCCGTCTAACGTAGCTACATTGCATGGGCGTGCTCTCAATACCTTTTCTACAGTATCGTACCCTGCCTTCTCTAAGGCGGTAAACACGCTGGTACCAACTCCTGGGATGTTTAGTGCAGCAAAAAATTTAGGGAGACTGATCTCACGCGCACGATTAATGCTACGTAAAATACGTTTTGCACTTCCCTCTTTATGGTTTTCTAATACTTGAATTGTTTTAGATGTCAGAGTGTAAAGATCTGCAGCGTCTATTAAAATACCTTTATCAATTGCTTTATTAACAAAGGAATCACCGACAAATTCCATGCCTGTGACTCTGATCCACTTTTTAATATCACCCTGTTGCTTACCATCGCAATCCGGGTTTGCGCACATCAAATATTCACCATCTTCAATCAATGTATCTGAACAAATAGGACATTTATCTGGAATTGTGACAACACCAGGAATCAAAACCTTCTCAATATATGGGATTACGTCATTACGACGACTCACAAGTACTTTAGCGCCTGGGCCTGCCCCCATATTTCGAACATTTTTCGCGGTATGCATACTTGCTTTTGTGATTGTTACACCACCTACTTGTACAGGCTTAAGGTGCGCAACAGGTGTAATACGCCCAGTTAGTCCAACTTCCCATGTGATGCCTTCAAGTACAGTTTCACGCATTTCTGCAGCAAACTTCCAGGCAATCTGACCCCTTGGCCGACCGTTGATAACACCGAGACGATCCTGTCGTCCGATATTGTTTACTTTGTACACAAGACCATCAATATCGTGATCGATGCTTACTCGCTTTTTTACTGCATAATGTACATACCACTTTAAAGCATTCTCCAAAGTTACACGCTTAGTAAATACTGCACGTAACATAAGATTCTTTTGAATGTACTGAACTTTATCATATTCTTTTTCAAACGTATTATTATCATCAATTACATCATAATAAATAAGCGATAAATGCTTAGCAAATTTGTTAGTAGTTTTTTTACGCGCAATCCCTGCAGCAGCATTCCGAGCATTCACATACTCTCCTGCAGCATGTTCTTGAAAAACACTATTCTCAAAAATAATCTCAGCCCGAAGACTTCCAGTGAATGCCTTTAAATGCTTATACACATTTTTCATATGCTGGACATTGTGCGTGATGTCCTCACCATAATCACCATCACCACGAGTGATTGCAGCCTTTAGTGCCCCCAACTCGTAGATCAACTCCACAGAAATCCCATCTAGTTTTTCTTGAATTACAAAGGTTTTTGCACGTGTCTTTTTTGCCCATTTAACGAAATCTTCTTTTGTGTTCACTTTCTTCTGCGACCCCATTGGAATCTTGTGACGTGCCTTTGTTAACCGTGCATCATCATCAGAATCAGTGCTGTGAGAGTACCCGACCGCTGTTATAGCTTTATTTTTTGGATCCAGAGTAGTAAGTTCATCAAACAGGGCGTCATACTCAGCGTCCGACATGATCGGTGTACCCGTGTAATACGCTGTTTGCGCTGTTTTAAGCAATTTTTCAAGTTTTTTTACCCTAGCGGACATAACACCACCTTATGTGATAAAAAGCTGTTGACAACACCTTCCTACACAGTATAATACTGCAAGGAACAGTTGGCAACTAAAAAATTGAAAATTTTAGAATCTTCTAAAATATGGGGAGTTACTTGATAAATATATACTGTTCACGAGAACTACGGAGGGATAATCCGCAGCACCAATTAAAAAAGACAACACCCACACGCATGGATAATTATGGCGCTGTAGAATAGATTTTTACGTATACAGGTAATCCAAGGCCAACAACAGATATCGGAACTTCCCCTAAACAATAATCCTTTCCAGAAGTAGTTGTAATAGCGTATTCAAAAGTATTACTACAGATAATTCCTCTATCTGTCCCCTTAAACGACGCGCCGATGACCCCCGTGCCCACAACTCCTATACTTACGCCGGACCCAAACACCCCTACCGCATTGATACCCCCCGAGCCTACCCCGTGGACACCAACTAATGATCCTTGCCCGCCGAGACCATATCCGCCAGCCCCCGCACTCCCAAATACCCCATAATTACGCGCAGTACCATATACGCCAAAAGACACAGTAGCTTCTCCATAAACTCCATAATCGGTAAGAACATTCCCATAAACACCAGTTACAGGTGCATACCCATACACACCTGTTTCAGTCACCCCCACACCCGCAACACCGATTGTAGCTGCCTGACCATAAACACCGTGGGATACTCCAGCAGACCCTCTAACCCCATAATTGTTTGCTGCCTCACCATAAACTGCCGTATCTGAGGCTACACCCGCAACACCCAGAATACCACTAGCAGACCCATATACCCCATTATTACCATACGCTGTCCCGATTACCCCAAAATTTCCAGGAGTTCCAACTTCCCCTGCAACACCTTTAACCCCGTAATTGGGGGCAGATCCATAAACACCAATAGATACACTGGCACTACCTTCCACACCTGAAGTAGACGCACTCCCATAAACACCGGCTTCATTGGCAGTTCCATAAACCCCCATAGTTGAAGCTACCCCATAAACTCCATAACTCTCAGCAGCTTCACCTTTAACCCCATAATCAGTAGATGCGTACCCATAAACTCCTGTATCAATTTCTGCATTCCCATAAACTGCGACATTTATAGCAGTCCCATGCACACCGTACTTATCTGCATCTCCAATAACACCATACGATGTAGCTTGACCCTTGACACCATAACTGAGTGCCCTACCAAATACACCAAATGACGATACAGCTTTCCCATATACGCCATAATCTCTACCCGCCGTCCCGTACACACCGTAATCAGACGCTACAGCTTCTCCATATACGCCATAATTATCATTTGCTTTCCCATGTACCCCCGTATTATCAAGAGCTTGCCCGTATACACCGGTATTGCTTACTGCGTATCCAAATACACCTATACTCGCAGCTGCCTGCCCTTTTATTGCTGAACTTACCGCTTGTCCAAAAACACCACAGTTGCTAAGTGCAGACCCGCACACCCCAATACTGGTTGCAGTCCCGAATACCCCGAATGCCACCGCAGTACCATATACACCATATGAGCCAGCAGCAGACCCTTCTACGCCATAGTCAACCCCTGCAATACCACGCACGCCAGTGTTTGTAACCGCTGTCCCGTACACCCCGCCAGTCTGTGCATACCCCGCAACCCCGTACCGTGATGCAGCTTCCCCGATAACCCCCGCACCCTTATGGGCAGATCCGTAAACACCGTACCCGTAAGCGGCGACATGAAGTGACTTCGCAAGAACGCGTGTATGATTCCCCGCCGCATCATGCTCTTCAAGAAGCAGGGGAGACGTATCTGCGGTTACGAACTTTCTTAAATCTCTTACGTCAGCTAACGTAGAAGTCCCAGAAACCCAATTAACGACACATAATTTAAGAATGGCTTCATCGGGATTATCTGTAGAATTCTTTTCAATTGCAAATGTGGTACTCTGAGTTATTCCAAGATCACCATCACAAAATACTAACACCCAATTATCCCGAGTACCAGAATATAGTTTATAATACCCCTCTACTTCCGTACCACCCATTTCATTATCCATAACGTAAACTACGTCGCCCGTACCGGCAACATCCCCTGGAGCGGTATAATCAAGAGTTCTTGCCGCTGCATCCCAGCTAATCTCCCCATCCCCAGCGGCGGTATTCTCTATGTCTACGATCTTTATGGTTGTAGTCCACAAAGAAGTTCCAATAAGTACTTTTTGAACTTCCCCAGCAGAGTCTACATAAATCAAGTATTCCCCAGTTGTAGGTAGCGGCACAATATTAAAATTAATTACACCAGTACCCCCGACTACAACACCTGTTAAACTAGTATAAGTAATCCCATCGACTAAAAAACTATTTCTAAAACTCCCAACATTATTTACAAGTATTTGCTCATTTATAGCTAAAATAGAACACCCTAATTGTGTATCATCAGCATCAGAAGAAATTCCGTTAATATGAAATAAATCAGCGTGATCAAATGTACCCTCCGAAATGTCATTAAGAGACAGTGCGTGTACATTAGTTAATGTGAGTGCACCAGTACCTAACATATCTCTGTGTGCAGTATCCACTGCACTAAACATTGGAATTTCTCGACCATATAATGACCTAATGTATATTGTTTCTATTGTTGCTGCTGCTGGAAAATTAGCATAAATAACTTCAACAAGGATACTGTACGCGACGCTATCGGAGTAAAGAGTATAATTACCACTACTTGGGATAGCGACGCCGGTACCCTCGGCATCACCGGGAGCAGTCCAATACAACGAACTGACCGACGAATCATAACGCAAAGATCCGCTACCTATGTATGTCTCATCTGACACAGAAAGAATTGTCACACCAGTTAACGTAGACGGCTGTGTAGAATACGGATGCGTTTTAGGTTGCATAAATTGATTTATACTACTATTAGTTAACGCCACCCCAGCACCATTTGCAGTAACTATTGCAACTAACACTCGTTTATTTAGTTCTAAAGCAGAAAGAGCATCCCAATTAACCTTAGACAAAACAGACACAGTAAAAGACTCAGTAACCACCGTATCACGATTTGTAAATGGATAAAATCTTTCAGCTAGAGGATAAGACTCTACTTCAGCATAAACTAATGAGATATAGTTATTCACTGTATTTGTATAATCAACTAACCCAACACTGGTAGCTGCTGTGTCGTACTCGACGGCCCCCGAAGGAGAAAGCACTTCAGTTGACGTACGCTCCCCTGCTCCTTGTCCCTCAAACATCTCGGTAGTGTAATTACCTCCTGAGTACGCGGTACCCCCAGCAACATCTAAACGTGTAGGATCCGTCCCGTTTACAGTGACTTGAAACCCACTAACGATACCAAACTGCGCACCCGCACGCATACGAGCAGTTATCGCGTGTGTGCGCGATGTCTCAGTCCAATTTAATTGCGTGTCTGTGGGCTTTGTGTTGTCAAAATATTTAGTGCGTTCCATTGTAACCTCTATGTTTCCGTCCAATCCCTAGCAGAATAGTACGGCCTTAACGCAAGTCCAATAAACTCGTAATCTATCTTACGTATTATACCAGATAATTCTACCTTAAACTGAACAAAAGAATCTGTTAAATCTATTTGTCGGCTAATCACATCTGGCAAAACTTCCCAAGAACTTAACGCCTCACGCGTATTTCCTTGCCTAAATGCCACCGTTCTAATAATATTCTCACTGTACGTCCTATCCAATAACGATAATTCTACACCGGACACTTGAACAGAACTTGTTAAGATAGCTTCAGTAGATATTACAGGCGTCGTTAACGCCCCCGCCGACCCAGTTTCATCAATTGTTATTGTAAAATCATCTGTATAAACCATATTACTAAGTACACAATCTTCGAATCCATTATACTGATCTGTAAAAACTAAATAATTAGTAGGTTGCACTTCATCGTGTAGCGCCCACCGGACTGGTCCTACATCCGCTACTGAATTCATAACATTTTCATAACATTCTGCTGATGCACTCCTAGACAATGTAGATACACCAAGTACGTCCAACGCAATCCCGTATTTAGCATCTTGATATCCAAGCAACCAATTATCATAAGCTACATATGAGACGCCTATAACCCACCCATCTTCATAATCCGAGATGTGTTTAAAAAATGTAGGGATAAGATTATACCCACCAATGGCGTTCTGATACGTTTGTAAAACACCCACATTTTGCCCAGAGTACCACATATCACTAACGCGCTTAGCAAACTTAGATGCATTTGCATACCGAGCATACATAGGGTAATTTTCAGAAAATTTTAAAACGGAATCTGCGTATTTAATATATGTATTTCTTTTTTGCGTACTTAATGTATCTTCATACGCAGCAAACACACGGCTCTGAAAAGCTTTAACCAACGTACCCTCAACAGAATACTCATTAGTTACATCCCAAAATTCATTATCAAGAAAATTATACCAATAACGCGGGTCCGCGAACGTTTCTGTGGTAATCTTCGTATTGACCCCCCCAATATCAGGGGTGACTACACGTAACGGGTTCTCTGTTCCCGCGTTAATCGCAGGAGAAAGATAATCTGGAGTAAACGCGTCATTAAACTCATCCTCATACAACAAATGCTCTTCTAGAACGCGGTCACCAAGCGTAGCAGACCCCCCAGTTACCAACCCGGCGGTTTTGTAGTAATATGTATAGTCTATATCTAAGGTAGCCCCTGCAAGCAATTCCACACCATAATAATTATTAAAATATGTTGTTCCACGCGTTGCTGAAAACGCGGCATTACGTAAATATAAATTACTATTGGTTATCATACATTTAGAACAATTATGTACCGTTACATTATAAATAATATTACTAGTAATAGTATTTAAGTATATTCCAATATTAGCTTTATTTGCCACGTTGTATACTGCAACTAAATCAGCCACATTTGAAAAAGAATAACAAGAAGATACACCAGACGTAGCTTTAATATTGTGTACTTTATTATTTTTTACCCTTAGAGAATTATTATTTGCACATTTTATACCTGTAGCATTTTTACCAGTTATGTTCGTTACAGTATTTCCACGAACGTACTTGGTGCTATCTTTAATCAGTCTAACATTATCAATATAAAATGCTGGAAGAGTAGTCATAATTATTCTCGATATTTAATCTGAAGAGACAAGGTATTCACATCCGTGAAATCAAGTTCTTGTGAAATGGAAAATTCATCTCCTACATTAATATCTCCAGTATTTCCAATGTCATCACCTAAACACATAGCATATCTACCACTTGTAACTGTAAAATTTGCAGGAGTTATCCTTCCACGCACAACGCCCCCACCAACAACAAGTAGCCCAGCATCGTCCTCTGTAGCCCAATCAGCAGCAGTACCGAGGATAATTCCAGGTAACTCAAAGGAGAAGTTTCTAACGCGCCCACCAGAATCAAACAGGGGATCTGATGCACTCGGTACCGGACTGATTGTTCCGGGAACGTTTAATGCGATTGTGTATATCCTTTGATCTGACGTACCTGGATTCCTATAAAAATAAACAAGATAAACCCCCTCTTTATCCAGAGGGCCTACACGAGTATACGGGCCGGATGGATTGTCCAATATTGTATTATTAGCTGATGGAGAACTTATTAATTCCCACGCATACAAACTGCCGGATAAAGGGATACCTTGCAGCAAAATATACGAACCTACTGTTATGTTTTTAGGGGCCGTACCAGATCCCCTAACAAGTGTAGCAGTTATCGCGCTCAATAAATTAACCCGTCCTCATCCATTCCGATAGTATAGCAGTCAGCACACCCTGATACTTCGTCTGCCGTGCAATCAATTATTTGTATACCTTTTGTACCTATACCAGTTAAATTTGTACCAGAACTCTCTAAATTAGACACAGAGCACCGTTCAACCCGGCCACCACCTGCCGCAAATATACCATATGCAGATCCTGAGACAAAAGAAAAGTTAGACACATCACACGTGTACGCTATGAAGTTTTCTACGTTCTCCACATACAATCCAATTAAATTTCCCGTTGTGTCTGCTGCCTGGATTATATTGACCCCAGTAACTGAAAACCTAGAAGTATCTAAGATAGCCACACATGCTTGATGTGTACGCGTCTTCTCCGGTTGAATCGTTGCTCCATTAGGATTCTCCGAAAAAATAGATCCATCAACACCGCTAATTATCACAGAATCTGTGGGAATATACGTTCCATCCATTAAACGTATTTGATCGCCACTTGAGAACACCAGTAACGCTTTATCGAGAGTAAGGTATGGCAAAGCATAGGAACCGTCGCCAGTAGTATCATTCCCAGACTGCGCAGATACCCAGATAATATTCATAGCTTACACCAACACGGCTCTTCCATATACAGCATACTGATTAGGACCAACACTGATCGTTTCATTTATTGGGAGATAATTTATACCGACCTCATCCGTAAGGTAAAAACTATTAATAACAACAGCATCAACAGCCGACACAACGAAATCCCCATAACCTTCCTGCAAAACAATGGTTAAATCACTCTTCTGAATATTGTCTCCTAACCTATAAGTACTCATAAACTGACTAAGTGCGTTTCTGCAGCGTGTCCGCGTAGATGCTATGTCCGCATTAGTATTTAAAGTAAACGTAGCATTTATATATAGACTAAGTGGAAAAGCTCTTTTTGCCATGTAATTCGATGTAAAAACGTTATTATTATCATTTTCTAGCGTACCTTGTAAATTATAAATATACTCATTATAATTATATGTGACCGTAAAAGAAGTTCCATCAGGTATTGCAGACGCCGTGCGAATCTCTATATAGTCTTGTCCGTATTTACTCCTACGTAACGGAGAAGAATTGTCAATATATGCATCATAATACGCTGCCCCAATAGTCCCCACAGCGGACGATACAACAGATGTAACGTCTTTTACTGGGCGCTTAGACAAGTAATACCGATCCCGTGAAGAATAATATATAAAGGTATCTGATGTAGAGGAAACATATGGGTCTATAACAAATAAATCAACACCATCACAACGCTCTGACGTAGAATCTTCAACTCTAACCGCATTAGCATCTAAAAATCCACTATCTTTAATATACCCGCGTATTCCGTTTGGCACATTTTTACCAATACCAGTACGTTTTAATCTAACACGATCTTTTAAATCATCATCATCCTCCTTGTCAGCCCCCCCTACGGATGCATTCAAATTAGTAACACCCGTAATGCCTGCAATAGACCCCGTAATCACCGTGATTGTATCCGCACCAACATTCCCCACAGACCCTTTCTCGGCACCAATAGCGGATGCACTAATTTCATACCGTGCCCGATCATACGAATAATAATTATCTATGCTGGTCGAAGAAATAGTCATATTACTAACGATATTAAAAATAACGGGGTCATCAAATGAACTACCCAAAGTAGACACTATTTGCCCAGCAGGAATTAAGATGTCTGATATAGGCTTAGTGATTGTCCAAAAGGTCACAGTAACCGACGCGACACTACCATCTGATCGCTCTAATGTATAGTTTGTTGCTTCATCATCAATTTGTACCCCAGTACTTTTAGACAAATACTGCCTAGTAGCCACATCTGTGGCCTGGTCAGACAACAAACGCCCCGCAATAGACATTGGAAACAAAATAATATCGCGCAACAACCCACCACTACCTGTATCTATCGATTTATTATACGACCGTATAAATACAGATAACGAAGATAGTATTTCACCAAGCGATCTAACTAGAGCCATATCAGTATCCTATAACTTTGCTTTACGTGTTGATAACCTAATTTCGTTATCATCTAAACTTTTAACTTTTACATCTGCCACGAATAATCTAGGTTCATCGGCATCTTGATACACATATGTACTTACTATTTCCTCTAAAAGCTCAGATTGTTTAAAATCCCTAACACTATCTACATAAAATGTTATTTGTTTATTTCCTGGAATTGCAACAAAATATTGCCCGATTACAGGATTTTGTTTAGACGCAAACGCACTAGGTGTTACCGATATCTTATCTACTATATTAGACTCATACTCACTATAAACTTTTGTTATTGCGAAATCATAAGTTTTTGCGTTATCTAATTCTGTAATAGTATATTTTGTCCGTATGGGATTGTCTGTAACTGACGCGTATGTGTACACTGTACCAGTATACTTGTACACTTTTAATCCATAACCCAAAATATCGGTGTCTATTCGGTTAGTTTCACTTATTTGATCAGACCGCATACCGCGCAAAGTAGATGTTATCAGCGCCTTTATTATGCGTGCGTATCCTGACCCAGAATTAAAATTAATAAGAGAATCTTTAGTCTTTTCATTAATTAATGCGCGCATAAGCTGAATGATGAGTTTGTCACGGCCCTCAACAAGCACAATATCCCCGGTGCTTGACAAAGGAAGTGTAAACGCGCCTACTGATAGGCTATCAGTTTTTTGAACAAGTAGCTCACCCTGAAAATAAGACATGTCCTACCCACTTGTTTGTTCATACGTCGTATTTGTTTGTGCGCAGTATTCGATTGCATCTTTAAAATCTTCTAACACACCTATCCACAAAGTTATTTCTTCAGATTTTTCATTTTCATCCTTTATATCTTGTAATTGCTTTTCTACTTCAAACTGTTTTTCTATAATATCAGAAAAAGCTGTTTTATAAAAATTATTAACAGTGCTTGCTAAGGTAGCAACCGGGGGGCAATCTGCCCACGGCTTAGTATACGCACGCAATAAACCCAAAGGAGCACCAATAGTACTTAACCCAGTTTCTAATACCACCAATTCTAATTCTAATTCCTTTCCACGTACATAATCTCCTAAATCTTTAGGAATAAGTATTAAAAGTCCCTGAGTTGTTTTCAAAAAAGCAATAGCTACGTCTAAAAACCCGACAAGAGCGCTCTTGTACCCGCTTATTGCGTTCACAAACGCACATACACACTCCATATTTTCAAAATTTTCGTTAGCCATGCTACCTCGCTAAGCTGTATTTTATCATAGGGAGCAAAAAACATTAAGCTACTGAACAGTCTTATGGAGTATTATACATAAAAGAGGTGAAAAATGCAAATTAATCATAATGATAACATCCATGTAAAGACGCATAATGACTTAGACGCCGTGTCGTCTGTTATCCTTCTAAAACACGTTTATAAAAACCAATTAGTATCAGTAGAGTATAATTCTTACAACGATATAGAAAAAAGTATTAAAAGTTTTCTAAACAATCATGAGTATACCGCAGGAGATATTCTGCTTATTACAGATATCAGTTTCCCTGACGAATTAGCACAACAACTTGATAAAACAGAAGACCTACGTGTATACCTCTTCGACCACCATAACACAGCCCTAAAACTAAACAAATACACATGGGCAACAGTAGCGTCAGACCCGCACGAATCTGCTACTGGGGTAGTTTACCGGGCGTTACCCAAAGATACCTTATCAGATTATGCCGAATTAACAGCAGCAACCACTGCATGGGATACCTGGGATTTAGAATCAAAACATAGATTAGATGGTGAACGCATCAACACGTTGCTTGGACTTATGGGTAAAGAAGAATTCATTAGAGCGCACTTAAAAAACCCTACCGCATGGAAATCAGAACCATACGTAACAATTACTGCGCTATTAGAAGCTAAACGAGACCGCTACATCAATCAAGTTATCCGAGTACAGGGGATGAAAGCCCAAGTACATCTTGACGGGTTATGCCAACACTACATCATTATTTTTGCAACAGACTATATTTCAGAACTTGGTAACCAATTATTAGAAAGACGAGGAGATGATATATCTTATGTATGCGTTATTAATCCTGTGTTCAATACAGTATCATTAAGAAGTAAAGGAGAAATTGATGTAAGCAAAATCGCAAAATATTTAGGTGGTGGCGGACACAAAAACGCAGCAGGATTTAGAGTAAGCTTTACAACAGATATTAATGAAGTAGTAGACCAGATACTAAATAGAGTAAATTATTAAGTGGTCTTCACTACCGTTGACATCGACGTAATCAAATTAGCCATGTAAGCGGATACAGCGGTATTATATGCGGCTACTGCGCCGTTATACGCGGTTACTGCCGCTGTGTATGTTACGGTTAACCCACTATACCCCCCCGCAGCCGCACCTATTATAGCTATTGCAGCAGCATTAGTTATGGGAAGGGGTGGTGCTGGGGGAACTACCATAGGTACAACCGTTGCCATCGTACCAAATATAGCAGCCGATGCGGTCATAAACGCAGTTTCAGCAGTTAAAAATATTTGCTCAGCACCCAACAATGTTTGCTCAGCTGCCAACAGCGTATTAACCAGCCCTGTAAATGTAGTTCCTTTAATTACTGGTTCAGGAGCGACTAACATACCTAAGTTAATAAGCTGTGCAGTAAGGGACATTTGTCCAGTCGCTGCTGCATTAATTTCAATATTACCAATCTCATCTAATTTAACATTAGCTTCCGTTCCAGGTATCAGTCCCGTTTTAAGCATGGCGAATACACGCGTACCAAACGAACTTAATTCAACTAATCCAAATTTATCAATTACATTACCGATTACAAAACTGGCTAAATTAGCAGATCCAAGTTTAACATTTACATTGAATTCCTGAGCGCTTAATCCACTTGTGTCTAACGCAAGCTTATAGCCAATTGCGGGTAAACTCCGCAACACACTTCCCGCAGAAACCGTAACAGACGTAGCAGAATTTTTAATTGTACGAGCAAGAGTCTGTAATAATCGTATGGGAGCACCTTGTCGATACCGGGTGTACTTGACACCATCCCCACCAGGGTGCATAAGACTGACATTCCCACTATTAGCCAAGTGCATCCAACTTCCTACTGAGGGATTAGATAAGTACGTTTCTCCCGCAGCTACTTCACGAACATTGAACGGCTTCTGCGTAACCGGGTCCACTTCCCCGTCCAATTGCCTACCATATCCGAAGTCGGCCCTACCGAAATAAGAATACCCGTCGAGATCATTACCAGTAACTAGGCCCATATCCCCAACTTTAGGTAAACTATAATTTCCAGGAGAATTAATTGGCATAACTTGAGACTTTACAATATCTAACCCTGGCCAAGAAACATTTAATAAACGATTCTTAGAATCTACGCTAACAACTTTTCCGTAGAATTCTTCATTTCCTTGCGGTGGTCTTGTAACACCCATAAAATAAAAATCCTTTTAAAAATTCTTATCAGTTAAAGCAAGTACCGCAGCACTGTCAAAATTATCAGAAAGATCAACATCAATTTTACTAGCCTGCCGTTGAGCATACTCTAAACTATATGCGTCCTCTGTACCTAAATAATCTTGCCACTCACGTACAGGTAACTCTTCCAATAACTCTTGTGCAGCAACATCCCCATTTGTTTTGTACACCTTTTCAGACATTATAATAAAGCTTTGTAAATCTGCCGCTGGTTCCGCATATTTTCTACCAAAACTACAATTCATCGACGTTACTGCATCGCCACCTATACTTACCGTGTGATTAACTGTATTTATATAAAACACAGTGTCATCATCAGTATAATACACCGGTTCAGCTAGATCCATAAGTTCTGGTCTATGAATAATGGTAGCTTCTTTAGTAAATAATTCAGCATTTCGATAAATAAGCATGACAGCAGCAGCTATATTACCGAAAGTATTCACTACTTTTTTGGTTTTTCCAGAAGAATTAGTAAAAGGTACATTAATATTGAACATAGGATTATTAACTAAATCACGACGATAACCAAACCTAGATATATATTTCTTATTGACAGCACTTCCAACAATCCCGCCAATCTCATGCCCCATTGCGTTTACTGGGTCTTTCCCAGTCAACTTTAAAAATGTAACAAGTTCTTCAAAGTTTAATGACGGAGCTATGGACGTTATTTCCTCTGGCCCCAGTACGTTTACTCCTGGCCATTCACGTTCATTTCCCCCCTGAGTAGACGTCCCGTGGGCATCAATAACATTATATTTTAAGAATTTATTAGCAAACCTCTGGGGATGATAATGCACATTTCCCGCACCATCTACATAAAGCTCATAATAAACATTTCCAGCTACTTCTCTTAAAATATCTAACCTAGAAGAAAACGCAGATTCAAAAGTCTTTACCGTAGCAGCATTCCATATTCTATACGGTGTTATGTCATCTCCCCATATTATTAAATTACGTTTATGCGTATGCTGTACTAGCTCCACCATTTTATTTATAGTGAACTTATCCTTATGAATGGCTCTGTTTTGTAGTACAGTTTTTCGTAAATCCGCCTTATCGGGGGTAATAACTTCAAAATCATCTAACTGTAATAAATTAACCCCATCACCTGCATCTTTTTTAATTGACGCCTCTATACTATCTACACGCTTAACCGTCGCCTCTGCTGTGGCCTTTGCTTCATTATCCTCTGTTACCGCGCTTCCATCAGAATTTAATTTAAATGTTCTCCCAGTAGATCCATCGTACGTTAGGTTCCCACCGTTCAACAAGGTTGTAACAATAGTAACGTGGTTATGCCCATAAAATGGCTTTCCTAAAATATTAATTGCGTTTACTTGTTTCTTTTCCGCCTGCTGAATCAATGATGGCGCAGTCATTTCATGACTAAATCTAGCTAACTCAAGCACATCTTTAGCTTGTAACTGAATTTCTGCAAATCCTTGCGCATCATTAAACGAAATAGACGTAATATAGCCGTCAAAAATAGGAAAATAATAATCACTATACATTCGCCCACGAGACCAAAGACGAATAGGTAACATTGGTACAAACAACTGTTCTAATATGGAGAGCGCATTGTTTGTGAGGGCTCTCTGTGAAAGAGCACTTCCAGAACCTAAATTTTTATTATCTTTAAATGTAATATTTGCTGACCCAATCTCTGTTCTTCCGCGCTGTACACTTATATCTGTCATTAAATAATTTATTATTTCATTCAAAAATTTATTTTGAACTAAAGAATTCGTAGGGTTGCTATCTAAGGCGTCTGTAAACGATGCAACCTTTGTTTTTGCAGACCCGCCACCAAATGCATACACATTTTCAAAATACCGCTTAACAAATTGAGCCAACCGTTTTGTTTCAGATGCCAGGATCTCTTCATCGATAAGGCGACTACGCGCCACACTACTCAACGTTTGTACAAACGTATGATTAAAATCAATAGCTACGGCAACCTGTGGATGAAACCCTTCTTGAGGAATTACGTGTTTTACACCTTTTAAATCTTTTTTAGATAAATCGCGTACAAACGGAAAATATGCTACAGAATCTAAATCTGGACCACATTTTACTTCTTCTCTAAACAATTCTTGCTTCAATAATTCAAATACAGTTTTATTTACAGTTTTAGATTTAGTCATGGCGTACTCTTAATATTACTTTTGTTATCGTTATTGCTACTAACTCCGCTGTACTGCTCATCCCACCTACGTACTGCCTTAGCTAAATCCGAAAGTATTGCGAATGTTATTGTATACTTCCAATTCCACGGACTTTCTGCTGAAATTGAAAAAGAAAAATCTTCAAAAAATCCCCGATAAACAGACCCGTTATCCATTTCTAGTGTAAGTACATCACTATCTGCATCACATATATCAAACATATCCTCAAGTTTTTTAAATGCTTTATATTTAGGAGACATATCAAGTTTTTCAAAATATGATAAATTTTTCATAAGCTGATCTTGCACAATTGATGCGGCAAGCGCACCCCCTTGCGTAACCGCCCCCTGTATATTATTGACTATTGGGTCCGTTTGAGAATTCAAGCCAGATGGGATAAGATTGCCCACTTGCTCAATCGTATCTGCAATAGCATTTGATCCAGAAGTAATCGATTCTGGAAGAAGCATTCCAGTATTTCCAGAAAGAGTAACAATCGTTAACTCAGTTCCCCAATCAAACACCACAAAACGTCCAGGAGCACTGGTTTGTACTTTTTGTATAATTTTCCTTTTAGAAAAATCAATATTTTCTGGATTTACTTTTAAAATTACTGTGTCTATATCTTTACTTGCCATACTTTTTGAATTTGTACGAATAGCTTCAGCAAGTTTATCCCCCTTAAATCGCCTAAACATAAGCCTTTCTGGAGAACTTTCAGAAGAAAGAAAATCGACCGCTCCAGATATTATTTGTCCAGCACCATAACCCATGGTTACTTATCCTTCTTATTAAGGAACTGCCACTTTATCCTTATTCCCCAAAATGGACGCTGCCGCCCTAGCATTATTATTTTTCTTCTTTGTCAAGCGCGCTGCACCTCTCTTCTGCCTTTCAGCTACCTCACCCGCTATTCTATAGGACTCTCGTACACCCGCTTCATTTCCTGCATGCCTAGCACGATCAAACGCCGAACGCTCAGCACTATACGCGGGACCAGCTGATCTTAAAAAAGATAACGTATCTGTAAGCTTCTCAGACGCATGTACTGATCGTGCTTTGTTGAACGTAGTACCAGCATCTTCCATAAACCTGCTCTGAAAATCTTGAAAATTCTTGATTATATCCATTGGCCCACCATTACTCGCATCCGACTGGTCACGCTCTTTAGTTAATTCGCCTGCGTGTGTCCACATGGTACCCAACCAGGATCTAGCAGCTTCACCATCATCCATAACTTCTTCGCCGTCTCCGTCTGATGCCCCAAGCTCTGTTAACAACCTTTCAGGAACTTTAAATCCATAATCCGCGTTAACACGCTCACGTAACGACTTTTCGTCCTCTTTCCAACTACCTGTATGCCCAATAAATTTCTCATGTAGCCCATCTAGTGTATCCGATATATGCGCGATATACCCCAACAACCTATCTTCAATCCATTTTCTTAAAAGTTCTGCTAATGTTTGTTGAAGCGCCGCAGATTCTCCTGCATATGTGATAAGCTTCCCACGCTCATTCTCCCACTTCTTTCTATCTGCTTTCACTTCTACAAGTTCTTTACCGTATTCTTCTGCAAATGCTTTATCATGTTTACCCGATTCTTTTTGTGCCACAGCAGATTCAGCTAATGCAACTTGTGCTTCTTTACTAAACCCCTGCTGTTCAAATATCCCTCTTGCCTTAAGTACCGCATTGGCACGATCCGCTGAGTTCGTAGGTGTTTGTATTTTATCCTGCGCAGAATCGAGTACCTTTTGTATAGCTTCCCCTGGGTCAGTTTTAAACAACTTCTCAAAACCGAGAGCACGCTCAGCTTGCGATCCCTTTTCATCACGCATAACAAATGCCTTCATCCCAAGACTCATATTCAACGGCATATCCATAAGAGTTTTTGCAATATCTTCACGAACTGCTTGAGGTGCATCTAACCCTATTTCTTTTCCCTTTTTAAGTAATGTATTATACACAGCCAACACAGACATAGTATCTGTTTTATACACTCTGACTTTATTTATTAACTCATTCCAAGTAGCCAAATAACCCTGAGCACTTACGTACACATCCGCATTCTTCTCATTGATATTAGTCAATGATGTAATAACCGCACCGTATATATTATCTGCATCCTTCGCAGATTGGCCAAATTGGGTACGTAAATCTTTAAATGATTTTGCAGAATCAGATACAGAAATACCATAAAGATTTTGTACTGCCACCCACTCAGTTGCCACCCTGAGAGACTTCTCCGATTCCATACGTTTTTGTACTTCTTGATTAATGTGCTTATCATTTTGAGTACTTATTTTATCCTTAAGCTCACTCAATTTATTCTCATAATTGTGCAAAGACTTTACACTATCTTTAAGATTTTTAATCCTATTTTCTTGATCTTCTGAAGAACCCTGACTTTTTTCAGCGTTTGTACCGTACTTATCAGACCACTGCGCTGGACCCTCCTTATCAAACTTATCCGTCTTCTCTTGCATACTATTTATAGAACTTACTTGATAATCGATTCGACCAGATAGTTCATTAAATCTATCTAAATCTCGCTGAGGTATTGTAAACGCTGTTTTAACATATTCTTTGCCAGCTAAGTCAGAACCCTTAATACCCAATCTAGTTAACTCAGTTGTAACTTTAGCAGCATCTTCATAAGACATCCGAAAAGTACTGCGTAAATGCCCCATAGATGCTCTA
>Ga0307928_10001303_pt1 | contig 18891 bp, 14 predicted proteins | sample AceLakmetagen232_FD_201815 | JGI IMG/M metagenome (GOLD analysis project Ga0307928, IMG submission 201815) | Saline water microbial communities from Ace Lake, Antarctica - #232 | ecosystem: Environmental > Aquatic > Non-marine Saline and Alkaline > Saline | place: Antarctica: Ace Lake... | reverse complement strand
TTAAAAGATGAGTTAGATGGTTTAAATGCCATATTAAAAGGTACACAAGATGAATTAAAGAAAGTTAATGATGAAATAAAAACACTTTCAAATGCTAAATTCACAGGAGAATTAGGATTCCAACAGAAGATGTCAGAATATGAAAGATATCTTAAACAGATAGATTTTGAAGAAATGACTGGTATGAGTGCGTTTGAGTTTATAAACGCTACTATGGATATGTCTAATGCTCAGTTAAGAGAGTTTTTAAAGACATTTGAAGAAGTAAACGATGAAACTAAAAGCGGAAAAGATTCATATTCAGCATGGCAAGATACAGTTAAAGAATTTATTACTAGTACTGTAATGGCTGGAAATGACTTAGGACAAAGCGTTTCTGATGCTGTTAACCAATATTCAACATTACTACTTTCCACTTCTAGATTTGAAGATAGTGCTGATAACCAATCCAATGCAGTAGGATTATTAGGAGATGCATACGATATTCATTATGGTGGAATGCACGATGAAGTTCAAGACCAGATAGATTTACAGAATCAAGAAGGTAATACAGTTTATGCAAACGCACAACAGATAATAGCTGCATTACAAATACAATGGGCTGAACAAGAAAGACTTACAACATCAATAGAAGACCAACAAGCAAGTGTAGATAGTCTTGCAGAAAGTTTAGAGAATGTACAAGACGAATATGAAGGTATGTTAGATGGTATGAATTCGTTTGCAGAAAGTATAACAGATGCTATGAATCGTATACATGGGTTAATAGATGCAATGGAAGAGTTAAATAGTATTCCAACAATACAGGGTACTGGAAATAATCCTTTTGAAAACACTTCTCCAGCTTTTGATGACTGGATAAATAATGGTGGTAATAATGGTGGTAATAATAATTATAATCCACCAGAACATAATAACCAATGGTATATTGACCATGGAGTAGACAGATATGGAAATCCTATAGATTATGCTATGGCATCTGGTGGAATAGTTACACAACCCACACAAGCTTTAATAGGAGAAGCAGGACCAGAAGCTGTTATACCATTAGATAAAATGGGAAGTATGGGTACTAATGTAACAATTTCCAATATTAATATATCTGGAGTGAATAGTTCAGACCCTTCAGACTTCGCATATAAATTTGCCAGGGAGCTCAAAAGAGAACTTCGTACAATATGATTAAGGTGACAATATAAAATGGCATATGAAGAAATAACTTTCGGAGGATATACGTTAAATATAACAGATGTTAATCCTGTACAAAAACAAAAGACAAGAAAAGTAGTTCTTGGAAAAAGTCTTGTAGAATCATCTATAATAGGATTAAATGCAAAACAATGGGAACTCAGCTTATCTGGAATGGTTGTAGGAACAACTGCCGCTAATCTGGCTACAAACAGAACTAACTTAGAAGCATTAGATAATTCAGAAACATATGCTTATACTGATGGTTTAAAAACTGGAACTTACATAATAAAACCAGGAACATTAGTTTTTCAAGATTCTGGCAATGATGTTGGAAACGTTTATAGATATAGTATGTCATTAATAGAATGGTAGATACTTCAAAAATGGATTTAAAAGGGAAAGGTAAGTATATAATAGGTTTAATACTACTTACAGTACTAACTTCTTCAGTATATTTAGTATTAATAGACGAAGGAGTAAAGATAGACATCCAAGAAACTAGAACTTTTTTCTATGTAGACGTTGATGGTGATTGGGTTAATTCTGGAATAGAATATGTGAATTTATTTGATGGAACGGCCAAAATGCGTGCCAGTTCTAGAAATCTTGAAACATATGTGAACGCCACGCATGTTGTAGTTGAACGTAGTGCTATTTATAAACAAAACATCTCAATTATAGAGCATTACATATTTGAAAGTAATAATGGTCTGATAGAGAAATTTCCAGTAGCACATAATATAAGAGTATTTAATGGTGTAGGAAAGATATTACAATATGAAATTACAAAATTAAAATATACAGGAGAAACAGTTCATGATATAACTAGTCCACAAAGTTTTGGGTGGGATATGAAAGCAGATTGGTCTCCTGGAAATTATTATTCTAGAATATATAAATATAAAAATAAAGATGAAGCCAAACTAACCATAAAATATAGACCTGATACTGATGATTTTACAATTCAAGCTAGAATGTTCGACCCAGTAACAGTTTTAGACTCTTCTATTTTAAGTCCAATAAATAACACAAAATATTATATAAATTCTATAGACTTGAATTGGAGTGTAAATGAGAACATAACCAATGCTTATTTTATATTAGATAATGAAACAGCTAATACTTCTATTTATACAGCTGAGCAAAATAGTGAATGTTATCAAGAATTTGCTGATGGTAATATTAATGGTTGTGGATTTGATACAGGGTCATATAGTGCGGACGTACATTGGTATACACCAGCTAATATCTATGATGGAGACTGGAATACATTTACTAGTCCTCAACATGCAGAAGCATCTCTGAACATAACATATTATAAAGCTACAAATGCAATAGGAGCAACTTGGAAAACCCAAGAAGATACTAATGGTTTACAATATTTAACTATACCCGACGATTGTTTTGATTTTAATGAAGATTATATAAAACTTCAAATATATGCTACTAATACATTTACTGCTAATTGGTCTTGTATGAATGATACAGATGTTTGGAAAACAATAGGATATGATACTGGTTCTAATAGACCTGCAGAGGAAGCAATAACTTGGGACATAAGTATTCCAGAAAGCAAATATAACGTTACATTGTCTGATTTATCTGACGGTTTACATAATATAACTATTTATACTAATTCTACAGTTGATGGTTCAGAATCAGATTTAACTACTCACAATTTCTCAGTTTATAACGAATCACAATATGTATATGTATATTCTCCTTTTAATAATGGTACTTATGGAACAACTGTAGTAATTAAATGGAATACTACAATACCAGAAGTCGAAATAGATGAATGTTTAATAAATGACATAACGACATTAACATATGGAGAAGATGATGTTATGAGTGGGTTGCCAGCAGCATTTTATGATTATATGTATATTAATTGTACTGATATTTACGGAAGAAATGCTTTAACATATTTTAATTTTACAGTTACAGTAGCCGCAGATACAGATGCACCAGTAGTTGTAGCAAATGAACTTGTATCAGAGTATATATACTATAATAATAGAAGTCTTGTATTCACATTTAATATATCAGATAGAAATCCAAATACAATAGCGCAATGTTATTCTTATTTAATGGCATGGAGTAATGTATCGGATAGCTATTATCCAACACAGGATAATTTCGTATCTAATTGTACAAGCAGTATGGCAATTGTTCCAGATGGTTATTATGATAGACTATATCAAACTACGGATTTATTAATAGAAGGAAAAAATCAAATACTTATATGGGTATTTGATGAGACTGGAAACGATGCGTCATATACATTTAATTTTAGTGTTGATAGTATTGCTCCAGTTATTAACGTTACAACTCCTACAAATAATTCGTATATAACAAATACAACAGCGAACATAAATTATACAGTCACAGATGATGCAAATGTAACCTGTCAATATATTACAGAAGAAATAGCGTCCAATATCACATTAGTAGATTGTGCAAATTTCTCAATAAACATATCAGAAGCTGCTTTTGTTTTAGGATTAAATAACATTACAATATTTGTAAATGATTCACCAGGAAATTTAGGAAGTTCAAATTTAGTATTTCATGTGAATAATGTTACTCCAACAGTAAATGTTACTTCTCCAGTAGCTACATCAACTTATAATTATACAAATGTTTCATTTAATTGGAATGCTTCAAGAGATTTGGCTTCTCTTTATTATAAAATAAACAGTGGAAGTACGATAGATACAGAGTTAAGTAATGTAACATTATCATTACCAGAAGGAGCTATAAATTTGACTTTATTTGCTACAGATTTATATGGAATGACTTATAATGAAACAATATTGTTTACAATAGATACAACGGCACCTACAATATCAGCTTTTGACCCATCACCTGAAGATTTGATAACAACAGACCCATTTATGTTAGAATTCTTTATAGATGATGCAGCAGGAGTTTGTAGATGGAGTCACGATGCAGAAAGTTATACTGATATGCCAAATGATTGTCCAAATGAAACAACTTCTACAGCTTGTACACAAGAAACACCTACAAGTACTGCAGATTGTTCAAGTTGTTCATCTTGTACAACTGGTGGAAGTGCCGCAATAATTGATGGAAGTTGGACTGGTGGAAATCCTACATACGTATATGATGGAGATTGGAGTACTTATGGAAGTATAGTTGATGCTGGAATGAAATATATAGGAGTAACATATGAAAAACCAGCTGGAGTTACAAGTGCAGATTGGAAAGTAAAAGACATAGGTGGAAACACTACCGTTTCAGTATCAAGCCAATGTTGGGATTATGATGCAGATTATCTTTATTTTAGATTAGGCAGTAGACAACAAGCACCATCAGAAGCAAATTGGGACTGCCAATATGGAGCATCAAGTTGGGAAACATTACATGATATAAGTGATGCAGGAGCTGGAACACATGGAAAATTATACGAAGAACAAATATTATGGGATGTGGAACTTGGATGTTCTATAGATACATTAGTTGACGGATTCAATGATGTTTATCTATCTTGTAAAGATATTTATAATAATGGAGCTGATGAATATACTAAATTAACTTATTCAGTAGATATTACTCCTCCAGAAATAAACCTAATAGTTCCAGCGAATAATTCAATATATCATTATGTAGCGGAAGTTCCTTTTGAATATACTTATAATGAATCACTTATTTCTTGTAATTATTCTTTAGATGGAGCGGCATATTTAAATATTAATTTTTCTACAATATATCAGGAAGTTGCTGATTCAACTAGTCGAGTAGATGTAAATAAGACAGAGGGTTATTATGAGATGGAATATGATGTTCCTTCTGCATATGATATAACACAAGCATTTTGGCAAGTTAAGATGTTAGGAACACCAATAACCACTATAAATTACACTTTACCATATTCTTGCTTGGATAATGACGATGATGAAGTCACTCTTAGAACATATTTTAGTGGAGAAAATGCCACAACATATTTAAAATGTTATAATGGGTCTTCTTGGTTAGAAGTAGGTTCAAAATATCTATATATAAATGGATGGTCCTATTACTTTATTCCATATAATTATCACAACGATTCTTTATGGAATGACAACTCAGATATATATAGAAATAACTATTGGGTACAACCTGGCACTGGTTCTTCTGGTTCACTTGCGGAAGAAGCAATGTGGTGGAAATATCCAAATTTGTCTACTATTTCAGTGAGTGCTGGAAGTCATAACTTAACTCTTAACTGCAGTGATATTAATAATCGAACTGGGGCTAGTAATTACGCATATTTTAGTGTTAATAATTCGATAGTAAATGTAACCATTTTAAGTCCTTTAAATGATAGTGTTCATTCAACTGATGAGGTAGACTTAAATTGGACTGTAAATGAAACAATTAATTGGGCAGGATTCAAGTTTAACAATGGAACTATGAATACGTCTATTTATGATGGAGGAGCTTCTAATACTAGCTTAAATATTTCTACTTTAAAAAATGGTCAACACACCATTCAAGTGTTTACAAATACTAGCACAGACCATAATGGAAGTAGTGATATAACTTATTTCAATACTTCAGGAGGACCCACAATAGCTACATCTTCAGTTGTGTCTTCAGATGGATATTATGCAAATTCAGAGTATTATGGATATTGTAACGCTACGGATACAAATACCGCAAACATATATTATAAATATACGTGGTATATAGAAAAGGCAGTTTATAGTTCAGGAACTACAACAAGAACTTATCCACAAGGAGTATTAAGTAATGTTGCTAATTTGTCAGCATTTACAGTAGAAAAAGGTAATTATTTAAATTTTGAATGTATTGGATTTGATGGGGTTAAAGAATCAGAAGCTTTAAAAAGCACTCTTAAAACAGTATTGGATTCAAATCCAACTGTAACGGATGTTTATATAGACCCTAATCCAATAGGTCCTTATGAAGATATAGATTTATGGTGTGAGGGTAGGGATTATGATGGAGAACGTTTTATGTTCGATTATGAATTAAAAAATGGAACAAATACTTTAACATCAGGAGCGTATAGAGTAACATCAGCTCTTATAAATTATTCGGCTGCTAAAAAAGTAAAGACATATAATAGTGCTTTGGGTGGAGGAGTAAATTTAACATTTATATGTTCTATAACCGATTATGGTGATACTAGTACTATGGTTAAATATTTTGTGACTAATAGCACTCCTGTTGTAACATCAACAATAAATCCATCAATTGCTTATACAAAAGACCCTTTAACTTTAATTTGTAATGCAACAGACGCAGAAAATGACAATGTTACATATACTTGGAGTATATATAAAAATGACATATTATACACTAGTGGAATTTCTAATTCGACGAAAATAGGAGTAGTAGTTGCTACGTATTCAGCGGAAACATTTGACGTATATGATGAAATTAAATTATCCTGTACAGGAACTGATACAGTATCAACATCAGAAATAATAAATACAACTAGAACAATTCAATCTCCAATAATAATGCAGAATGTAAGAGTAACTCCTAATCCAATAATAGAAATAGTAAATTTAACTGGATATTGCCAAGCATCTCACGTTGAAGATGACCCTATAGCTTATTATTATAAATGGTCTTATGGGTCTGATGTTTTAAAAACAGGCAATTATGGAGAACCATCATTGACATATTCTGCTTCTGGGGTAGAAGTAACCGCAGATATAATAGATAAATCATATTTAAATGGAAATTCTCAACTTACTCTATCTTGTAGAGGATATGATGGAACTGATTATTCAGATTGGATGAATTATACTACTAATGTTATTCCTGGCTTATATTTAATGTTTGAAACTTTTGGAAGAAGTGTAATAGCAGAGACCGGAAGTGAAATAAATATAACTGCTGGACATACAGATGGAATCACAGAAGTTTGTTTAGATATAAATCATTCTGATTATGGAGTAGATTATAATTGTTCAACAAGTGAGATAAACGTATATGCGGATGTATCTAAAAATGTAGTAAACACAAGTAGTGTTGATGAAACTGATTTTTTGTTAGTTTATGATGTAAATGGTGGAGATAAAAGTTTTTCTATTACATCATCATCTTATGATTCTCCTTATAATCTTACATTTAATGTAACACCACTTGCTTATGATACTAACTATCCAGAAGATATAACTGTATCTATAGGAGATGTTGTAACTAACATCTTAGGTTCTTTTAGAACAGGACTTACACAACTTATAGAATTTGATAATGGAGAAGAAACTACTAAAATATCATTTGTAGCATCTGGACTTAAAAAATATTATTTTAGTATGCCTAAATTGGCTAATGTATCAGCTGCTAAACTTAATTTAAGTGGAAATAATAATACAAATATAGATTTAGGAAATGGTTCTGATGGTAATCTTACGTTTACAACTGCGGTAAAATCATATGGTAACTTAGTTCTTAATACAGATTATCAAGTAGTTGGAAATACATTATATTTAAAATTGAATAGAAAATATCAATTTGATAACTTCAGTTTAGGAGCAGGAACTACAATATCTACTTTTAGTGCAAATGGAGCGGCATTATATATATTAGTAAATGGTACTGCGTCTGTAAAAGGAACAATTAATCTAAAAGGACAAGTTAATCCTGGAGTAACAGGAAATTCTTTTACAGTAGATGGAATTACAATAACAGCACCTGGAGCTGCACTTGGTGGAAATGGTGGAAGAATTGGTGATGCTGGAACATCTACAAGCTCATTTGGAGGAGGGGGACAGGGAGCAACAGCTTATTATTATGAACCACCAGACGATATTTGTTTATCTCGTCAACCATCTGGAAATGACCATGATGCTGTTGGTGGATTAGGAGGAGCAGGAAGTAGCGTATTTGGAATTCCTGGAGTTGCAATTTCTTGTAGTGAAAGAAATAGCGCTGGAGTATGTATAACTGATGGAGCAACTGGAACTGGAAGTGCTGGTGGTAGTGGAGGAGCATATGCTTGGTTAGGTTATTATAGAAGTGGTAGTTCTTGTTATGGTGTTTATAATGTTTTTGCTGAAGCTTTGAGTGGAACAGGAGGTTCATCTTATGGAGCAGCTGGAACTTCTGGAACAGCAGATGCAGACAATTTTGATACTCCTTATGCAGGTGTTTGGAGCGCATATGCTGGTGGTGGTGGAGGAGCTGGTGGAATAGCAGGTATCCCAGGAGTTCATCTTTATTTTAAAGCTAAAGATTTAGATGCAACTGGATTATCTATAGATTTATCTGGAACTAATGCAGGTAATGGTGGAAATGGTGGAAAAACTAGAGATTATGATGGAGTTTATTGGGGTCCTGGTGGATATGGTGGTGGAGGAGGAGGAGGAGGAAACTCTGGAAGTCTTTATTTATACTATACTGCTCTTACAGGAACACTTATAAAATCATTAAATGGCGGAACAGCAGGTACTGGTGGAAAACAATATAGTTCATTTACTAATGCTTGGACTAGTAATAGTAACAATGGAGCTCCAGGTACATCAGGAAGTTATAATCCTATAAGTTATCTATCTTTAGATAATCCATATATGAAGGTAGGAGAATTAAATGGTTCATATGACTGGAATTATACTGGAACATTTAATATAAGTGAAATTACTTCAGATTTTAATGAATCATTAATGTATGCTTTAAATAATTGTACGGCAAATGAATATGGAAAATGTAGAATCCCTATTTATTTTTCATCAGAGTCATTAGGAATATTGGAAGTAATGAATATAAGTATAAATTATACATATGACCCAAATCCAATAGAAATAAATGCTTCAGATATATTAGATTATCTAGAAGAAAATTGTGATGGAGTATGTACTTTTCCAATAACTATATCAAGCACAAATAAGGGTAAATTAAACATAAGTAATATACTTTATACATCTTATGGTCTTACTAAATCATTTACAGCAATAGCACATCCAGGAACTGGAAATTATACTCCAAATATAACAAGAACGGTAAGTTACATATTATCTAAATATAATTATAGTTTACCTGGAAATCTAGATTATATTGATTTTTATCCACCTTCATCTACAAGTGATAATGTACAACCTTTTGGACAGACAAATTCACAGTCTATTCTTACAGTTAATAATATAGGAGAAGATGGACTTAATTGGTATATATATTTAAATAATAGTGAATCTTGTGTAGATTTATCAGCTTCAAGTTCAAATACGAAAGCAGATGGTGGAGTATTAACAACTACATGGACTAATATATCTAATATTTCAAATGATGGGTCTATAGGTGTATGGATGTGGGCAGACTATGACTGCAGTTATTCAAATTGGAGATTATATAATCCAGACTTTTACTTTAAAGCTTGTTGTGATACGTGTGATATATGTTCAGATTCTTTAGACTAGGTATATAAATATGGCTGTACAAAATTTAAAAAGACAAAATATAAATGTATGGATTCCTACAACTTCTGCTACTGTTGCGAAGATTATAATAAAGAACGATTCTGACGTTTTAAAAACAGTTATGGATACATATAGTGGAGATGAAGATTCTAATTATACTATAATAGCTAATATAAACAAGGCTGTTACTGATAAACTTGGTAGTTTTACATTAAAGTTAATAAATGATACTGGAAGATTTTTAAACATTTATGATGGTGGAGAATCAGTTTATTTCTTTGCGGATACAAATGATGCTACATCTCACATTTTTCATGGTACTATAGATAGTGTGAAGTATGGATTAGATACTTCAAATGGATTTTATGTAGATATAAGTGGAAGAGAATATCCAGAACTTATAGATAAAACTATAACTAATATAATAATAGCAGAAACTGCTGATTTGGCATTATATAATGTACTGTATAATGATTTTCCAGATATAAGAATAGAATACTGGGATGGTTCTTCATGGCTTACATCAGCTTATAATCCATTAGGCGATGGAAATGTAACTTGGAGTGATACAACAACTGGTTTTCCTTCAACACTTATAAATACTTCTTTTCAACATCAAAAAGGATGGAATACTATAACAGAAATATGTAAACTTGCAGGACTAGATTGTTATTTAGAATATCAATATGAAGATGCTGTATGGGTTCTTAAAATATTTGTAGAAGGAAGCATATCTAATATTGATGCAGGAGTGGCATATGGCGTCAATCTAACTAGCTTATCAGAATATGGAGTTGACGATGCAGATATATATAATAGGGTAATAGTATATGGAAAAGCAGATTCAGATAATATTTTGGTTATGAAAACAGAAAATGATGAAGATTCTCAAGATAATTTATGGGTTAAAGATAGAATATTTAATGAATCTACATTAGATACAATGGAAGAAGTAGGGGCTAAAGCTACTTATGAGATTTCTAATGGAGTTAGTTTAAGTTCTGGAGGAAGAATGACTTCTCTTATGCTTGCAGGAGTACGTCCAGGCGAAAAGATACAAATTAGTGTTCCTTATTGTAATATAAATGGACTTTATAGAATACATGGATATACTCACACATTTAATGAACAATTCACTACAACTATAGATATATCAAAGAAATCTGCTCAAACTGCAGATTTATTCATTCCAAAAATTAATCCTCAAGAGTTTATAAGTTCTATAAGTAATCCAAATGGAATGAAAGATTCATATACTATTTACTTTAATGAAAGTCCTTCTAAAGTAACACATATTAATACAGAAGAAACAGAAGGTAGATTAAGATTACAAGCTGGAGAGAAAACAGGAACATGTACGGCTGAGATATTAACAGAAGATTATGATGTAGAAGAATGTGAATTAAGAAGATATGTAGGTAATGATTATTCAGAAGATACTTATAGAGTTACTAATCAAGGTGGAGTTACATCAACTTGGGAGGATTATACAGAGTTAAATATTGGTTCTACTCATGCATTTCAAACTCCTGGAAATAGATTACGTGTATCATTACATTTAGTTAGAGGGTCTAGTGCTGACCCAAGTCCAGCATATGAATCTATAGCACTTCTCTATAAGTGATTCTAAGCTAATTTAAAGCGATTTAAGCGATTACGGTATCTTAGCCATAGCTTAGTACCAATAATCGATAATCGTCCATTCTAGAGCACCTTTGGTGGCTTTAAAGCCATCTCAGAGCCATAATAGAAGTCTATTTACTCATCTTTTACATCTATGATAACATTAACTGCTTTTGGTCCTCTATCGCCTTGTTCTACAGTGAAATCTACAGCATCATTATCATTTAATGATTCAATACCGTTAAGTCCTGTTTGATGTACAAAATATTCTATATCATCTTCACCAGCGATAAAGCCAAAGCCTTTTACGCGGTTGAAAAATTTAACCTGTCCTTTCATATTCTTTTCCTCTCGTTTTATTTTATTTAATTTTCTACTAAAAAAAGAAAATAAAATTGCTTAAAAAGCAATCCCTTTCTTATTAGCTACTTTCTGTTTGGTAGAATCTACACTATGATTAAGTGCTATAAACTTACCAATAAATTTAACTATTTGCTTTAAGTATGTATCATCTTTTAATGTAGGAGTCATTTTTACTATTAATGAAGCTATCCCAATTAATGACGTTACAATTTGTCCAAAAGCTACAGCATTTTGCTGTACAAAATATACTATATCCATTATACTCATTTTATATCATCCTCTTAATTTTTATTAAAAATTTCATTTGTCAAACTTCTCTATTTTTCTCATCTTGTAGCAACCTGACAAATTAAATCTGAACCACTCTCGTGTTCCATTAAAATATTCGTCTCTAAATACATAATATGTGTTCCATGAATAACTACTATTATACCAATAACACCAATCTACTGGATATTCCATACCATGTGTGTCCATAAAGACAAGATAACAATGTCCTCCACCTTGAACCTTTCCTGCTGTAATTTTTAAATGATAATCTGGTATTCCAATGTATTTAGCTATAACATACATAAGTATAGCTCCATCTTCACATTGATGTGTTATTACTCCATTTTTTAAAATCACAGTATGAGTATCTGCTACAGTCAAATCGTACATTTCAGTATCTTCTAATTTTTCAATATTTTTTATACTTACTTCACTTATATCTTTATATCCAAAATCGTTCATAAATTTACTTTTAGAATTATAATTTAATCTATATATAGGTTTATTTCCTACTCCTTGATGATTTTCTTGTTTCCAAATATGTAATGATTTACCCAATTGTAAAAACATTCTTTGTAAATCATCTGCTAATTGTTTTGAACTTGTACAATATGTCCATTCTTTATTGTTTTTATAACCTCTTTTATCAGCATATTGTAATTTAGTACCATCTCCTATCCACATTCCATATATTAATTCTTTTAAATATTCTTTAGGTAAAGTAATTAATTCTTCATAAAGAGTAATATCAAAACTATTTCTTTTTAATCCTTTAAGATACTGTTTTAATTCACATTCTCCAAATGTAATTATAGGAACACCATTACCATTTTTCCCTTCTTTAAATGGAATGTTATTTCTTTTTAGAATAGGGTATATGTGTTCTATCATATCATAACCACTACTACATACTCTTGCTTTTGGATGATTTCCTTTATCCATCCATCCTTCTGCTATATAATGTCCAATGACTTTATAAATATCTTTAGAAAATATAGGTATGCTTTTAATATAAGGTATTTTAGTAGCTATAGGTATTTTTCTTTTCCACCATCTAGTTAGGTCTATTTCAGATAAGTTTTGTTTTTCATAGTTACTTTTTTTTTGTGAAGTTCTATGCCACATTGGATGATTTTTAGAAACATCAAACCACTGTCCATTTCTTAAATGAACTCTATTAATTTGTAATTTTCCTTTTAACCAATGTTTAATAACTGGTTTATATATATAGTCTTTTTTTTCGAAATCGTATGATAATACAACATCTCCTTCTTTTATATTTTCTATTTTTTTAATACCTTTGTTAGTGTATATCTCTTCATAACCCGCAAAACAGTCACCGTATCTTAATGTCTTACCATTTAAAGTCTTTTCTGTCCATGTTTCGGTTGGAGTCTGCCAATATTCACCAACACCCCAGTTAGAAGTATCTCCAATGTATTTTAAGTTATTATGTGTAAATTTAAGAATTTCTTTCATTTGTCTTTCTGGAGTAGCAAGTTTCTTAATATATTCTACTTTCTTTGCTAAATCAGACGGTATTACTAAATTTTCTGTTATCCATTTTTGTAATTGAACTACTTTTCTAGTGCTTGTCCAATGAATAGCATAGTGAATTATTGTTTCAAAAAAGCCTATAGAATGTACATATTTAAGTACCACTGATTTATCCACGTTTGGCATTTTATCCATATCTGGTAGTTCTATTTTCATTTTACACCTCGAAAATTAAATAAAAAATAAAAAAAATAAGTAGAGATTTACTCTACCTTTACAACAAGTTCTACGTCTTCGTCGCCAACTAGTCCAATACTAACAGTGTCTTCTTTATCTGCGTCTGTTACGTCTGATGAATAAACTACATCGCCATTATCTACAAGTTTGTCGTCGTCTTCGTCCATGATGTCAGCAGCTTCTAAAGCTTTGATAAATTCATCATTACTTGTGTTATATTCGAATTTATATTCTTTAGTTGCATCTACATCTACAATTGAAATTGTATCAGCAGTTAACTTAATATTAAGTTCTCTGTCATCTTTAAAGATAACTAACTTACTTAGTTCGCTTATACTTACGTTTTCGTACTCTTGTGTTTTAGTTTCATATTCAAATGTTAATGGAGTTCCACTAGCCACGTTAAATACAATACTATTCTTTTCAACTCTTTTACCATCAAATTCAATAGTACCACCATAATTAAGGTCTATTTCATCACTTGAAAGTCTTAAAGTTATGTCTTCAACATCAGCATTTAATACAGATTCAAATGTTACTTTAATGTAATCATTAGGGAATGAGATACCTTCGCTAAGAGCGAAAACTTCGTCATCATCTGTATATTTCTCTGCTAATCTTAGACCAAATGCTTCAAGTACATTGCCTGTTTTAGGTTCAACAATATATTCAAATCTATCATCAGCTTCATACTCATCGCCATCTTCAACAACGTATTCTACGTCATTGTCAAGAGCTACTGTAATTTCAGCATATCCAGGTCCGTCTTCATTGTTCAGAACATCATTTACTTTTACTTCAACATCACTAATTACTTTAGTTCTGCCTTCGTAAACTACTGCAGAGTCTTCTCCTATTTTAACAAGAGCTCTGTCATCTGCAACTGTAACTAGTTCTACAACTAAATCACCAACTGTAAATGAATCTCCAACTTGTATAAACTTGCTTGTTCCTTGATAGAAAGTTAATTCTCCATTATCAAATTTAGAGATAACTACGTCTTCTCCTAAGAAACTTACTTCAAGTTCATCGTCTGAGTCGTTATTTACATCTGTAAAGTCAATTGCTTCAGGGAATTCTACTCTATATTCAATAGCTCCTTCATCTGCAACTTCTAGAAAGATTTCTACTCCTTCATCATCGAAGTTATATACTGGCCTTACATCAGCTGTTACAACAACTGCTTCTTCTACATCATAGTCGTCTCCATCAAATCTCACTGAATAATACTTTAACTTGTCATAATCATCACTATCGATTACAGCAGCAAAGGTTCCAGTAAGACTTACATCGTCTATTTTGTAGGCAGCTAATTCTTGCACTTCTATTACTTCTTGTTCTGCCTTAGCAGCTAATTCTTGTGCTAATCTATTTTTTTCTGCTTCCAATTTAGCAAGTTCTACTTGCTTTACTGCTTCAGCTTCTGCTTTTGCTTTGTCAAGTGCTTTTTGAGCATCTGCTTGAACTTTTGCAATAGCTTCGTCTTGTGCAGCCTTGTTTTCATTTTGGGCTTTTACAACAGCATTATCTACAGCAGTGTTTAGTTCATCTTCTGAAAAGTTATTACAACCTGTCAGTCCAATTACTAACACTAGCATTATAAAAATTGCTGATGTTATACTCCCTATTTTCTTGAAATCCATGTTGGCTTCCACCTCAAAGTTTTGTTTATTAATCATATCTGATATTCTCGTCTCAGTTCAGTGTCATATCTATGTTAAATTGTTTGAGAATATCTTATGGTATTATTATTTCCATACTACTATAATGGTTCTTCTAGTATATAAATCTATCGCTTTTGATAGTCCTTAGACCTTGGTTTTTTGACTACATATTGCTTAATTGCCTCATCTAAGTCTTCTTCTTCACGTTTTGAGCGTTTTAAGTTTGTTTTCTTACGTTTAGCCATGTGTTTCACCTATTTATAAAGCTTTCGCTTTTTAGCTGGAATTCTTAAATTTATTATCCCATTATAAAATTCTTCTTTAAGTAATACTTCTTTCTCGAATTGGATTCGTGCTTCATGATAGGCACAGTCCCATTTTGTTTCACATAAGTATATTATCTCACGAGTGAACTTACGTTTACCAAACTTTTCAATATCTTCAAGTAATTTCTCTGAACTACCCCAATATTCTTTCCAATCTGTTTCCTTTTTAAAGTGACGCTTATTCTTCTTTCCTTTTAAAGGGGGTTTCTTCTCTATTCTCCAGAAGTGTTTACGTCCTATATACTTACGATTAGTTTCCAAATTAGTGATTTCATATATATACCCCCAATAAGACTCAATGTCTTTTGGAATATTCTTCCATTTCATTCATATCACTTCTTTGGTTTGTCGTAGAAAAATTGGATTGGTTTTGTGGTAAATATTAGCTTCTGTATTTTTACAGTACCATCTCTATTTACTTTATTAACAAATCCACTCATATACATAGTATGAGTAAATGGATTTACATTTTCAGCAAATTCTACTAATTCTTTCCAATTTCCTATTGTTTTAGTTTGGCTTTTCATTGTTCACCCCATATAACTTGGTTTATCTGGTATTTTCTTAATATCTCCAGGTGGTACTTGCTCATCTGCACCTGGAACTCCCATCATTTCTTGTACTTTATTCTTAACATCATCTGGAAGTTCTGATATTGGCATTTTTATTTTAAGTATTTCTTTAGCTAGTTCTTTTGGGCTTGGAAAATTGTTAATAAAATCATTTACAAGGTCTTCACATTTCTTTAATTTAACAACTAACCAATGGAAAAAAATGCCTATACATCCACCGCATATTGTTGCAAATATTATTTCATAATTTATTGCCATCTATATCACCTAAAGACTTATATGCACATCTTTCTTTTTATTGTCTAATCTAATCTTTGCCACACCACTTTTTCCAGGCGCCATATTCTTATGTTGAGCATATCCACCATATTTTAAAAAGTGTCCAGTTAATACATAATGTCTTTTATCTTGTATAATTTGTTTGTTTCCAATATCCACTCTAAAGTATTCTGTTGTATGATTCATTAATTCATGTACGTGACCCATTAAAGTTAAGTCTGAATTAGTATATTGTCCTGCTTTTAATACATTATTTAGTTTTCCAGAAGGTGTTAATGAACCACTACTTCCATGTAAAGCATATATAACATAATTAATCTTTCCAATTTTAGCTTTAATAAAACAAGAAGGTCCTGCATATTGAACACCTAATGCTTTTGCTATTAATTTTGAAACATCAATACTAGTTCTTTGTCTTACTCTTTCTTCATGATTTCCTGTTAAAAGACACCATAGTTGTTTCTTAATTGGCATTAAAGTATCTATAATATAGTTTATTTGTGCTTCTGGAGTTGTATCATTATCAAATGTTCCACCACCAACACTATCTTTAAGTCCTGCATCAATTAAGTCTCCCATTAACACTACTCTAACATCTTTATTTTGTTTAATCCATTTAACAGTTCTTTCAAATTTTGGTCTATCAAAGTCAATTGAACCTGCATGACTATCGCCAAGAGGGATTAAATCTATCTTACCTTTTTCTTCTACTCGTATTAATCTCATTTTTACATCACCTTTAGTTTATTATATTTTTCTTCTAATCTTAAAAAATCATGTTGATATTTTGCTGCCTTACTACCTGCCTCTTCAGCAAACTTTTTAAATTCTCTTTGTTGAGTAAATAATAAAGATTTTTCTGCAGTTAAAGATTCCATATCATTTTTTAACTTTCTTAATTCTGTTAATTCTTCAATTAGTTCTTTTATTCTAAAATCCCTAGATTTAATCATAGTTTCCATACGTCTCATTTTCTTTTCTAATTCTTCTTTTGTTGCCATTTTAAAAACCTATTACTTTCTGAGTTCCTTTTTTGAATTCTTGAGCATGTTTTTTAACTGCTTCTTCTAATCTACTTTGTTTTATATATGCGGCAGGAATAATGCCTTTTGTTTTGTCTAAAGACACTTCTTTTGCTCGTTGTTTTACTGCCATCTCTGTAGATTGGTTAATATCTGCATATGAAAATCCATGTGATATTTCTGCTAAAGTTTGAGCATTATATCCTCGTATTACAGCATATTTTGCTCTTTGATTTGTCATAGATATTGCATGTTCATAACCTAATACTCGTTCTTCCATATTTGGAAGTGTAAATTCATATTTTCTATCTATTCTTCCTGCTCTTAATACAGCTTCATCACATATCTCTGGTAGATTTGTCATTAATGCTACATACATATTAGGCGTGTCATGCGATATTTGAATATTTTTCATAATAGTTTCTAATACTTTTCTATCTTCTGCATGAGTTTGAACATTTCCCTGTCTTGAAGCTACTATTGAATCAGCTTCATCTAATACAACTAAGACTTTCTTACCATATTTTGCATAAGCTCCTGCAATGTCGAAAAATGTTTGAACTCTTTTACTACCCATATTAATAAAAGAAGTACCATATTTTCCAATATCATATGGAAATACTATTAATTTAACATCATCTGTATCAACTTTATCTCCATGTGCTACTCTTTTCATAAATAACTCTGTATTTGCTTCATTATTTATAGCATGAATTGCCATAGTTTTACCTGTTCCTGGAGGACCATATAATAAAAAGGTTTTTTCTGAATTTACTCCCATAGCTTTATAAATCCCTTCAGTGTCAATTGCTAGTAAAAAATCATCAATAAACATTCTTGCCTTACCTACTACATGGTCTGCTCTTGGTATTGCATCAACCATCATGGTATGTATTTGCTGTATATCGTGTGTTCCTTCTTTTTCTTCTTGTTCAGGCATTTTTATCCCTCGTATCTTCTATTTGTTTTTGAATCAACTCCAATGGGTGTGACATTCTACAATGTGGGTCACAAAATCTTTTCATTTGTACACAAGTTGGACACTCATATCTTTTCATATTGTTTTGAATATACTTCCATTGACTAGCACAATTTCCTTCTTTAATGTGTTCTTTTTCTTCATCTCCCATGACATATTCATACATATATTTTGCATCTTTTGGGATATGGACTGAAAGTAAAAATCTTGCTAGTAAAAATCTATTCATATTACCTTTATGTTGTAAATTCATAAGAGTTCTTATACACGGTGGATAATTCTTTTGAGTTAAATCTGTTTCTATTGTAGTATTTAGACTAATATGTTTTGCTTCTACAATGAAATCTGGATTAATTTCTTTTGCCCAATATTTCATATTTAAAATGTTTAATGAACTCCATACTTGTTTGTTACCTTGACTATTCTTTATTATTTGAACTGGACTTAAACGTAGATTAACGCCAATTGAAAACAT
>Ga0307928_10001301_pt1 | contig 18929 bp, 16 predicted proteins | sample AceLakmetagen232_FD_201815 | JGI IMG/M metagenome (GOLD analysis project Ga0307928, IMG submission 201815) | Saline water microbial communities from Ace Lake, Antarctica - #232 | ecosystem: Environmental > Aquatic > Non-marine Saline and Alkaline > Saline | place: Antarctica: Ace Lake... | reverse complement strand
GGGGAAAATGACATTACAATACAAGGAAAAGCTCAAGCAAACATGGGAAAGATACGCAAATGGGGTTAAGTCTGATAATATAGAATTGACTTTTATTTGTCAGACTTGTGGTAGAGAATTTAAAGGAGAAGCCCCTGCTTGTTGGTGTAAAGGCTGTTCCCGGATAGGAAATATGAGTAGAAAGCATGAGAAAGACGGTATTATAATGCCTATCATTATGGATTTGGATGGTAAGAAAAAGTATTATCCGTACAGTTTTGAAGTGAGATGAATTTTACAAGAAGTAGGTCTAGAATGAATAAAAAAGTAGAAAAAGAAATTAAACAAGGAGGAAACTAAATGAATGAACTAAGAATGCCTGAACAAAATTTGGTGCTAATCACGGGTAGATTAACAAGAGATGTAGAGACAAAACAAGTAAATCAAACAAGCGTGGCTAATTTCTCAATTGCTGTGAATAGAAGCTATAAAGACAAAACAAGTGGAGAATGGCGACAGGAGACTTCTTTTGTGAATCTAGTAGCTTGGGGCAAGACTGCCGAGATATTGGCAGAGAGAGGATGTAAGGGCTATCCAGTAGCGGTTGAAGGAAGACTGAAGAGCCAAGAGTGGGAAGATAAGGAGACTGGGAAGAAAAAGAGCAAGCTGGTAGTAGTTGTTGATAGATGCCAGGTCTTAGTAAAAAAGGCAAAAGTAGATAATCTACAGCAAGAGCCGACTGGGGTGACGATTAAGGATGAGAATATTCCTTTTTGATGTAAGAGGGGGATAACTTTAAATTAGAGCATTGACAAACTAGAAATAATAAGATATATACTATATATGAACGTAGAAGATTCTAAAGATAAAGTTTTAGAAAGATTTTTGAAAGCTCTAGAAAAGAAGATTAAGACCAAGTGTTATTGTGAGATAGTTCTGCAGATAGAGCATGGACAGCTAAGATTGTTTAGGGTCACTGAAAGTTTTAAATAGGTAGTTAAGCACTAACGCCAGTATTTGATAAGCATTGCGCTTGTTGGGTATTGGCGTTTTTTTTTGTTTAAAGGGGCAAAAAAGCAATGGAGGCGATGAAAATGGAAACTGGTAGACCTCTTAAGTTTTCTTCCGTGGAAGAGTTACAAGTTAAAATAGATAACTATTTCGTTGATTGTGATGCCGATATTATAAAAACAGTATTGAATAAGAATAGCGAAATTATTGCCACAGTTTCCAGACCATATACAATTACAGGTCTTGCAGAATATCTTAAAACAAACCGTCAAACCCTTATAAATTACGAAGAAAAAGCCGAATTTTTTGACACAATAAAAAATGCTAAGGCAAAAATAGAGGCAGCATACGAAGAAAGAGCGCTTATAGGCACTTCAAATCCTGCCGTTTCTATTTTTACCTTAAAAAACAATTTTGGGTGGAAAGATAAAACTGAAACAGATATAACATCGCAAGGCGGCAAGATAGAAAGCCATACAACTATTACCTTAGAAATAGAAGAAAGGTTGAAAAGAATGGATAAGAAATGAGTGTGTGTAGCGGAAGAACTCGTATTCAAAGTAATGATCTTTATCGAGAAATATTAAAAGACAAAGACATTAAACAGATAAAGCGTCTTTGTCGTGAAGATTTGTTTTTTCTTCTTACAGTAGCACTGAAAAGAAGAGATGTTGACAGGGACTGGCTGTATGAAAGGTGTAGAGAGGTAGAAAGCGAGCCAAACGGATACTTGGATTTATGGGCTAGAGAATATTATAAAAGCACAATAATTACTTTTGCAAAGACAATACAGGATATTCTAATAAATCCAGATATTACAGTAGGCATATTCTCGCACACAAGACCTATTGCAAAGGCATTTTTAGAACAGATTAAAAGGGAGCTAGAAACTAACGAGTTTTTACAAGGTCTTTTCTCAAATGTTTTATATAGAGAACCGTTTAAAGAGGCGCTCAAATGGTCTGTAGATACGGGAATAATAGTGAAGAGAGAGACTAACCCAAAAGAATGCACGGTTGAGGCACATGGGTTAGTAGACGGACAACCAGTTAGTAAACATTTTAGTTTGCTGGTTTACGATGATGTGGTTACATTAGGAAGTGTGAATACTCCCGACCAGATTGCGAAAACCACGGAGGCTCTTGCTCTTTCTTATAATTTAGGTGCTGATGGCGGACAAAGAAGGTTTATTGGTACTAGGTATCATTACAACGATACCTATAGAGAAATAATAGAGCGAGAAACAGTTAAGGTTAGAAAATACCCAGCTACAGAAGATGGGACAATAAGCGGAAAGCCTGTTTTATTAAGCAGGAAAGAGTTAGATAAAAAGCGGAGAGATATGGGGCCGCATGTCTTTTCTGCTCAAATGTTGCAAGATCCTTCTGCTGATAGGGCAATGGGGTTCAGAGAAGAATGGTTGAGATATTACGATGATATAAAAGCTGATAATCTTTGGAACTATTACATTATTGTTGATCCAGCAGGAGAAAAGAAAAAGACTAATGATTATACGGTCATAGAGGTAATTGCTACTGCAGGAGATAATAACTATTACCTTGTAGACGCTATAAGAGACAGGTTAAACTTGATTGAAAGGACAAATAAGCTCTTTGAATTTGTAAGAAAATATAAACCTATAAAAGTTGGTTACGAAAAATATGGATTGCAAAGCGATATTGAGCATATTAAATATGTTCAAGAACAAATCAATTTTAGGTTTGAAATCTTAGCCTTAGGGGGCAATATCCTTTCGAAAAAGGATAGAATCAAAGGATTGGTTCCGCCTTTCTATAATAAACGAATAAGGTTGCCTCATCAGTTGATATATGTAGATTATGAGGGAAGGCCTAAAGATTTTATCAAACAGTTTATGGATGATGAGTATAAAGCATTCCCGGTATGTGTACATGACGATATGTTAGATTGTATGGCAAGGATAACAGATCCTGCCTTTGGGGTGGAATTCCCTAATGAACACGAAGATAATCAGAGCTATGAGATGGAAAGTGATTATGATGTCTTAGCTTAAAAAAATTAAGGAGTCTTATTATGGTAGCAGCTCTAGGGTCAGCACTAGGTGGGTTAGCAGGTGCAGGACTTGCAGCAAATTTGTTTTCTAAGAAAATAGGTGATGACGATAAGACAAAAGTGACAGCAGTGACACCAGTTAAGCCCCCTACAACCGAAGAAAGAGCTCAAGGAATAACAGATGCAGCGAAAGAGGCACAGTTGAAAAAGAAAGCTAGAAAGGGTTTTAGTTCAACAATTTTGACTAGTCCTCTAGGAGTAGAACAGGCTAGTAGAACTAACTTGAAAAGCTTGTTGGGAGAATAATCAATGGCGAAAAGAACCAAAGATAGTTATAAGAAACGCTTAAGTTCTTTAGAAAATGGAAGTAATACCTTTAGAGCTCACTGGTTAGAGCTTTCTGAGTATTTACTGCCATATAATGGTCTTTATTTATCAAATACAAACCAGAATACTTATAATAGAGGCGAAAAAAAGGGTAAGAAAATCATTAATGGAATGCCTACAGAAGCACTTAAGACTCTTGCTAGTGGCTTGTTTAGTGGGCTTACACCTTCTAGTAGTCCTTGGTTTATGATGACAATTGATGATGAGGACACAAAAGAGTTAGAAGCGGTAAAGGTTTGGTTGCATAATGTTAGGAATATAATGCTAGGAGCCTTAACCCAGTCTAATTTTTATGATGTTATTGCTGGGGTATATAATGAAATAGGTGGTTTTGGAACATCTGCAATGATACTAGAAGAAGATTTTGACAATATATTAAGATTTCGTCAGTTCACAATAGGTTCTTATTATCTAGCTAACGATAAGAATAATAGGGCTAATGTATTATACCGGAAATTCACAATGACCGCTCAACAGATGGTAGAAGAATTTGGTGTTGAGAATGTAACTGATAGTGTTAAACAGACTGCCGAAAACAATGATCTAGAGACCTCATTTGGAATAGTGCATTGTATACAACCTAATACGCAGCCTGATAAATTCAAGGACTTTGAATATGAGTCTATTTATTTTCAAGAAGGGGCGATGGATCCAGAGTTTCTTCGTGAATCTGGATATACAACAAAACCTTTTGCTGTTGCAAGATGGGATATAATAGGCGATGGAGTATATGGTGACAATTGCCCAGGGATGATGGCACTGGGTGATATTAAGATGTTGCAGAAAATGGAGAAAGACAAGTTGCAAGGCTTGGATAAAGCAGTTAGACCTCCAATGAATGCACCTTCGTCTCTTAAGAATAGACCGAAATCTACAGTCTCTGGGGCGGTAACCTATGTGGACAGTGTTGCGACAGGGCAACAAGGCTTTACCCCTACTTATCTAGTTAATCTAGACTACCAAAACATTGCGTTTGAACTAGATCGAGTAGAGTCTAGGATCAAGAAGTTCTTTTTTAATGAGTTATTTTTCACTGTTTCAAGCCAAACTAAAAGCATGACAGCTACTGAGGTAGTTCGTAGACATGAAGAAAGGGTTATGATCTTTGGGGCAGTTCTAGAAAGATTACAGTCAGAGTTGTTTGATGATACGCTAAGCAGGGTTTATTCTATACTGGATAATTTAGGTATGATCCCTGAGCCACCGCAGGAAATTATTGACAAACCTCTTGAGATTCGCTATATTTCTCAGCTTGCTCAATCACAGAAAGCAATACAAACAACATCTCTAGAGCAGATAACTGGGTTCGTGAGTAACATTGCAACCCTTAATCCAAGCTCACTAGATAAGATAGATTTTGATGAAACAGTTGATCAGTATAGCGAAATGGTTGGAGTGCAGCCTAAGGTAATTAGGACAGATGACGAAGTGGCCGTAATTAGAGAAGATCGAGCAAAACAACAACAGGCTGCTCAGATGGTGCAGGCAGGCAAGGAACTAGCTGATACATCTAAAACATTATCAGACACTAAAATGAATACAGATAGCGCATTAGATGGGCTTGTAGGAGATCAGGCATGAGCAAGAACAATATTACAGATGAGAAAATATTAGAAGAAATGGAACAAGATGAGAAGCTGCAAAGATCGCAACAGTTGGCAGATTTGAAAAAGATACTAGATACAGAAGAAGGGCTAAGGTTTTATGTAGACCTCTTTGATAAGTCGTATTTGTTGAAAAGTACATTTACAGGTAATTCTACTGGATTCTTTTTAGAAGGCCATAGAAATTTAAGTTTAGTAACATTATCAGATATATGTAGGATTTCTCCAGAAAAAGTGGGGGAGATAATGATTCGATTATTAAAAAAATATAACGAAGAGGAGGATAGAGAAAATGGTAGAAAATGAAAATATTACCCAAGCTAACACTAATGGCGATGTTGACACAGACGCCACTACAGAGACCCCTAGTACAGAGACCGAGGGATCGCCGAAAGTTCCTGATCCGGTTGAAGCTGGACTAGACAAAACTTTGTTAAGTGAAAAAGAAGGTGATCCCAAAGAACCTAAAACAGACGAGCCGAAAGATCCTATAGTTTATGAGGATTTTTCATTTCCAGAAAACATTGAGATAAATAATGATTTGATGGAAAAGTTTAAGGGTTTGGCTCAAGATTCAAGCCTCTCACAGGAAAAGGCTCAAGCACTTTTGGACTTATCAATTGAAAACGGTCAAAAGGTTTTAGCTGACCAACAGGCTGAATTCATGAAAGTAAGACAAGATTGGCAGAAATCTATTAAAGAAGATCCTGATTTTGGTGGGAAGAACTTCAGTGAAACCATAGTTAGAGCAAAAAGAGTTCTCAATAATTATGGAAGCCCTGAATTGAAAGAAATGTTAGATACCTCTGGGTTAGGCGATAATCCAGAAGTGATTAAAATGTTTGTGAAGATCGATAAAGTTTTAGGCGACGACACATCAGTGACCGGTCAAGCAGGATCAACTTTATCAACTGCACAGAAAATTTATGACAAAAGTAAACATAATTAAAGGGAGGAATAAATAATGTCAACAATAGGAACAGGCAATTTAAATTTAGCGGATTACGGAAAAAGATTAGACCCAGATGGGAAAATAGCATCTATCACAGAACTTTTAAGTGAAACCAATCCTATTTTACAGGATATGGCGTGGATAGAAGGGAATCTTCCAACAGGACACAGAACAACAGTCAGGACAGGTTTACCAACTGTAGCTTGGAGACTATTGAACTATGGTGTTGCATCTAGCAAATCTAGAACTATGCCAGTTACAGATACAATAGGGATGCTGGAATCGTATGGAAAGGTTGATAAGGACTTGGCTTTGCTTAATGGCAATACTGCAGAGTTTAGATTATCAGAGGATCGACCATTCATAGAATCTATGAACCAGACAATGAGTTCTACTATATTCTATGGTAATACTGCATCAAATCCAGAGCGATTTTTAGGTTTAGCACCTAGATATTCTTCTCTTAGTGCTGATAATGCAGGAAACATTATTAATGGTGCAGGTGCAGGAGACACAAATGCTTCTATTTGGCTTGTAGGGTGGGGTAATAATACTTGTCATGGAATATTCCCTAAAGGTTCTAAGGCCGGGCTAATGGCTGAGGATTTAGGACAGGATACTCTAACTGATGCTGCAGGTGGAGAATTTCAAGGTTTTAGAACACATTATCAATGGAAGGCTGGGCTAGCGCTTAGAGATTGGAGATATGTGGTTAGAATTGCGAATATAGATGTTGCACTACTTAAGAAAGACGCTGCGTCTGGTGCTGATCTTGTAGACTTAATGCAGCAGGCGATGGAAACAATTCAAGATATGAATTTGGGTAAGCCAATTTTTTATATGAATAGAACATTGCGTTCATTCTTAAGAAGACAGGTAGCCAACAGAGGCAATGTAAACTTTATCTTTGAAAATGTAGCTGGAAAAATGGTTGATAAGTTTGATGGAATACCTGTAAGAATGTCGGATAGTCTATTAAGCACAGAAGCAACAGTAGTAGCTTAGTTTAATTTTAAATTATTTAGGAGGATTAGGATGTATTTAGATAAGCAAACTTTATTTTCAGATGATCAGGCAATCACCGCAACGGCGACTTCCACAAATGTTATCGATCTTGGAGCCATAGGAATTGCAAAGGGCGATGTGAAAGAAATAGATGTATGGGTTCAGGTAACTAAGGCCTTTGGTTCAGGGGATACTGATGGTACTTTGGTGGTTTCGTTAAGAACAGATAGTGACGCTGTTATTGGTACAGGTGGCGTAGTATTGCACCAGACTGCTGCTATTGTAGAGGCTGATTTAGTGGCTGGGTATCAATTTTCTTTAGGAACTATCCCAGTTAACGCAGAAGAATTTCTAGACCTGAACTTTACTGTTGCAGGATCTGGCGACTTCACTGCTGGTAATATTACAGCAGGATTAGTTCTAGATCGACAGACTAATAACGCTTAAAGGAGAGTTGGATGAGTAAATACAAATGTGTAACAATGTGTCAATATCCGGCGGAAGGAAGAGTTTATGAGGTTGGGGAAACAGTAGATTTTAATGCTAAAGATGTCCCTGTCCACTTTAAACTATTAAACGCTAAGACTAAGAAGGAAGAGCCGGAAATATTGCATCCAGAAGGAATAGAAGAAGTGAAAGAAGAGAAAAGGAAAGAGAACAAGAAATAAATGATCTGTATGTAGTAGTGTCAGCAATGGCACTACTATAACAGTATAGAGGTTGATTATGGCAAGTATTATGGAAATTTGTAATTTAGCAATATCACATATAGGTGGACAGTCTATTAGTAATCTAGACGAAGCATCAAAAGAAGCGATTGAATGTAAAAGAAGTTATACTGTTTCAAGGAATGCTGTATTGCGAAGCCATGAGTGGGGGTTTGCTACAAAACAAATTACATTGGCATTACTTACAGACGAATATCTAGATTATGATTATGCTTATGCGTATCCTATAGACGCTCTTAAAATACAGAAAATCTATAATCCTGCAACTAAAAATAAAAAATTAGAATATGCTGTAAGGGCATCCCTTACATTAGCGAGTAGGGTTATATTGACTAATAACGAAGATGCTCAAATACTTTATACAGCAGAAATAACTAATACAAATTTATTTGATTCTTTATTTTTAGAGGCTTTCAGCTGGAGGTTAGCGGCAGATTTAGCACAACCTGTCAGAGGCGATGAGAAGTTGCAACAAATTTGCATGCAAACTTATTTAATATTAATAAACCAAGCAGAAGCAGATGATTCTGATGAAGGCTACGAGACACCAAACCAGAACAACGCCTATGTGGAGGCAAGAAACTAATGGTCACTTCCATTCTGAAAAATACTTTTGTTGGCGGTGAATGGTCTCCTAGTCTATACGAGAGAACAGATTTACAAAAATATTATACAGCTTGTAAGACCATGAAGAATTTCATGATTCAGCCACAAGGTGGAGCAATAAAAAGAGGTGGGACTAGATTTATTGCCGAAGTAAAGGATTCGACTACGGATGTAAGGCTCATTCCTTTTCAGTTTTCAGTTACTCAATCATATATGCTAGAGTTTGGTGATGAATACATGCGAGTATTTAGCGATAAAGGGCAGGTTCTTTTAGATAGCACCCCAGCGGCTTATAATTCAGGAACCACCTACGATACTGGGGATCATGTGTCTTATAGCGGAGTAAATTATTACTCTAGAGTAGATAGTAATATAGGCAATCAACCAGACATTAGTACGACAGAGTGGTATGCGTTAGAGGGTGAAATTGTAGAGATCCCAACACCATATACGGAAGATATGCTATCAATTTTGAAGTTTACCCAGTCAGCAGATATTCTATATCTTACACATCCTAGTATAGCCCCACAACAATTATTAAGATTTGACAATGACGAATGGCAGATAGAAGCTATATCGTTTGGTGGGACAATTGATCCACCAACAGCATTAACCATGACAGGATCAAGCAACACCTATACAGTTACAGCTATATCCGAGGATGATGGAAGCGAGTCTGAAATAGCGAGTAGTACAACAGGCGACCCAGGGAATACATTAACTTGGACAGTTTCAACAGGTGCATTATATTATAAGGTTTATGAAATAGTGAACGATATTCCTTTTTATCTAGGTTTAGCCCAAAATGATTCCTATGTAATAGCAAGTGGTGCTGAGCCTGATCTAAATAAAACAGCCCCTAGTGCAGAGACTATTTTTAATTCAACCGATAACTATCCTGGCAGTTGTGCTTTTTACCAGCAAAGGCTGTTGTTTGCACGGACAAATAATAAACCGCAAACCTTTTGGGGTTCACAAACTGGGTCATATACAAATTTCAATAAATCTATAATCTCTCAAGATGATGATTCGTATGAGTTTACAATTGCTTCTGGTGAAGTAAATGAGATCAAAGCGCTTACACCTTTAACCGATTTAATAATAGGGACTACTGGTGCAGAATGGAAGGCAAACTCTGGGACAACTAGCTCTATAGCTACTAACAATATTACCCTAAACCCACAGAGCAGGTATGGAAGCGATGATTTGAAGCCATTAATTATTGGAAACAATGTAATGTTTATTGAAAATAGTAATGATTTAGTAAGGAATTTCTTGTTCTTGGATGATAGACAAGCATACCAGGGCAGTGATTTAAATATTTTAGCAAAACATTTGGTAGAGAACTATAATATTGTGTCTTGGGGTTACCAAAAAGAACCTTATAAGACTATTTGGTGTGTAAGAGATGATGGTGCATTACTTGGTTTATCTTATGATCTAGAGAATCAAATCACCGCATGGCATCAACACGACACAGACGGAAAGTTCTTAGATGTAGAAAGCATTGTCAATATTAATGGCGATACAGATGTCTATTTAGTCATTGAGCGAATAATAGGGGGGACATTTAAGAAGTATGTTGAAATCTTAGAAAACCCATTGAATACGGATGATGTAAGAGATTCGTTTTATGTGGATAGCGGTTTAAGTCTTGATGTTCCAATCAGTATTACTAATGCGACGCAGGCGGATCCGGTGGTTATAACAGCCACTGGCCATGGCTTGATTGATGATGATCTAGTAGATATCTCTGATATTATAGGGATGACAGAGTTGAATGGCTTACAGTTCAAGGTTGATAATGCAACCACTAATACTTTTAGTCTGAAAAATATAAATGATGATCAGGATATAGATGGGACAGGATATGGCGCTTACATTGAAAGCGGAGATGCAAGAAAAGCTGTCTCTAGTATTTCAGGATTAACTCATTTAGAAGGTAAAGAGGTTAGCGTTTTAGCAAACGGGAATATAGTTGTCGGAAAAATCGTTGCTAGTGGGGCAATAACATTGCCAAACGCAGCATCTAGGATAAGCGTAGGCTTGCAATACACTGCTGATTTAACTCCCCTTGACTTTGTTGTAGAGGTCAAGAGTGGAAGCATCCAGGAGAAGTTGAAGCAAATTAAAAGCGTAGTAATTGAGCTGCAAAATACTAGAGAAGTTTTTATTGGAGCCAATAAAGACTTATTGCTTGAGGTCAAATTCAGAACTAACGAACCTTATCTTACGCCTATTGAGTTGTTTGATGGTAGTAAGGAAATAAATTTGTTAGATAATATAAATAGAAACATAAGTATTTTAATGCGCAGCATTAACCCGTTGCCTATAACTGTTTTGTCTGTGACAGGGAGGCTAAACATTGGTAAAAGATAATATATTAATTCGTGGAACAGTCCCGGAAGATATTTCTTATTTAAGGAATAATTTAAGGGATACAGATATTAAAGAAATATACGACATAACAGGTAAGAACCCTAAAGAAGGGATGGATTATTCTTATGATGTATCTACTAAATCATGGACTTTATTAAAAGGCGAAGAACCAATATTCTCATGGGGTGTTGCCCCCAAATCTTTTTTATCAACCACTGGCTTGGCATGGCTTTTAGGATCGGTGAAGATACGAGAGGTTAAAATGAAACTATTAAGAGACAGTAAGAAATATATTAAAGAAATGCTAGACGGTTATATTAGACTAGAGGGATATGTAAGCAATGACAATAAGCTGTCTAAAGATTGGTTAAAATGGTGTGGATTTACCCTTGAAACAGCTAAGCCTACAGGGTTTAACAAGAAAATGTTTCATAGATTTTACATGGACAAGGAGGCTTAATATGTGCTCTCCAGCAATTGCGATTCCATTATTAGTAGCAGGTGCAGGAGTTAGCGCTATTGGTGCCGCTAAAGAACAAAAAGCATCAAATCAGGCATTAGAATATAACGCTAAAATTTTAGAAACAAATGCAAAGACTAGAGAATTGCAAGCTATCAACACGGAAAAAATAGGCGCAATTAAACAATCAGAATTAAAAAGTGATGTAAACATGTTTGTGGGAACACAAAGATCTGGGTTTGGAGCAAGTGGTGTGGTAGTAGATGAAGGGAGTGCTTTTGATGCCATAAAAGCTACCGAGATCCAAGGCACTCAGGATGCTCTTACATTGCAATACAATATCGATCAAGAAGCATTTGGATATAAGGCAGAAGCCCAAAATTTAAGGGCACAAGCAAAGGGTTTGCGTAATCAAAAAGGATCAACTAAGCAAGCAGTTTTTAGATCATTATTAAACAGTGCAACACAAATAGGATCACAGGCAGCATTTTCATAGGAGAGTAGTATATGGCAATAATCCCTAAGGCTCAAAGAAGAGTTACTAATTTAGCTAATATCCCGTCTTCTGCTATACAGCCACAGACTGGAACTCCTGAACAGTTCGGACTCCAGGACGCTCAAACATTGGGGCAGGTAGGTAGTAGTTTACAGCAGATAGGAGCTCAGGCATTAGCAACAAATACTCAAACTAAAAGAAAAGCTAAAATAAGAGACTCGGTGAATGAGTTTAATACATTTTCAAGAGAATATAATAGTTCTGTATATGACAAGAAGGCTAAAGATGCAATAGATGTTTATCCAGAATCTCAGAAGGTATACGAAGATACTAGGAATAAAATGGCGGATTCTTTTACGAATGGGATAGAAAGAGAAATGTTTTTGAGTAGCATTAATCCCAATATAAATAATAGTTTAAACGGAATTTTCAAGCATCAAGAAAATCAGATCTCTAATTATGAAGATATTACCTTGGATGCTCAAAACCAAAACTTTATAGACAATGCAGTACAAAATCGTTTTGACTCTGAATATATCAAGGCTCAAGAAGATGGAGTAGTTGCAAACACTAGGTTTAAGAACAATAAGAATGGTCTAGACGGAGAAGTGGCTAAACAGAATGTTGAAGCTTCAATCAATAATTTCAATGTACAGGTGCTAGAATCATTTGAAAGCCCAAGTGAATCTAGTAAATATCTAGAAAGTAACTGGGATAAGTTTAATCCATCAGTAAGAACGGAGCTAAAAGAAAGGTTAGACAAGGAAATGGAAGAGGTTTTTATAAGAGAAAAGTCACTAGAGATTTCGACATCAGGGCTTACCCTTGAACAACAATTATTAGAAGTAGATAAGATTAAAGATCCAGGGCAAGCAAAGCAGGTAAGGGCTAATGTTAAAACAAGATATAACGAAAAGCAGGCCATTAGAAAAGGGGAGCAACAAAAATTCGTAGAGGATGAATGGGATGACCTTTTCGAGAACCCGTTATCCTATATTATACCTATAAAACAAGTAGACTCTACGACCCAGAAACAAATGTTGATATTCAAGAATAATGCTATAGAGGATTACAAGAGATCGAAGGGGCTGGGTGCAGGCAAAAAAACAGACTTTATTTTATATAATGAGTTAATGTCTATGTCCGAAGAAGAGTTCTTGAAGCAAGATCTAAACAGTCACCTAAGCAAACTAGCACCAACCGAATTTAAGGAATTGGTTAAGAATCAAAGGGCATTGCGGCTTAATGATTCTGAGGCAGAGCGAACTAGAACTTTCCAGCAACAAGCAAAAGATAAAATATCAGGGATGAACCAGTTTGACCCTAAGAAAGGCGAGAGAGAAAGGACTAATCTTAATAGGTTTATGGAGCAGTTTAACCAAAAGTTAACTACTCTTTCACCAGAAGATAGAACGGAAGTAAATATAGGGCAAGTAGTAGATACCTTGTTGGCTCCTGTGAGTATTCATAGACCTGGAAGAAATAAGTTCTTTAGATTTGAAATTCCATATATTGAAGATCCAAAACAAAAAGATTTTGTTCTGGAAGAACGAATCCCAGAGAATTTACAAAAGTTAAGCAATGTAAACTTTGATAAACGAAGTAACCAGTATTATGTAGATGTTGGTAATATGCGAGAAGTCTATGACCAGTTTGGCAATTTAATAGCAAAAGGTAGGCGAAAATGAGAAATCCTTTATTGGATGGGTTTGAAGAAATCCCAGTTCAGGCAGAAAAGCCTGTTAATAACTCTTTATTAGAAGGATTCCAAGAAGTTCCTGTTTCAAAGGTAACGACTTTTGAGCCTAATGCTTTGGCGGATGCTAATATTACGAGCAATATGCTTAAGGGTTTGTTCCCAGAAGGCAAGACTTTTGATACTGCGGTAAGGGTTGACCAGGGGAATCTTGAATGGGCATTAAATACTTATAAAGGGGTAAGCCCTGAGGTAGCTGCAAAGGTTCAGAAGATTTCTAAACAAGAAGATTTAAGCTTTGAAACTACAATGGCCAATAAAGAAGAATGGACGCAATGGCAAGAAGCACAAGACATTTACTCTTCTTTGTTAGAAAAAGACGAGAAGGGAGTTTTCAAGTATCCTTTTACTGCTAATTGGTTAAATAACCCTGATAAGATAGCAGTTTCCAAGGATGATGTAGAAGCATTAAAAGAAATAGAGAAACTATTAAATAGACAATCCCAAAAAGATGAAGGCTTTCTAAAGTCTAATGTTAGAGCGTTTAGGTATGGGTCAGAGCTTACTGCTGCAAATGTTGCGAAAATACCAGCACTTGCATATTCGACAGTTAAGCAAGCAGGAAGAGATATTTTAGGTACCGAGGCAGATATTGCTCCACCTGATTGGCTTTTGAACAATCCTATTGCTAACTATTTCGAGGAACGGGCAAGGGATGTTATGCCGATAGATTTAGAGAATGATATTATTAATTATATAAAGAAAGGGGACATTAAAGGTGCAGCTAACAATTGGGCTTTGCAGATAAGTGCGAATGCTCCCAATTCATTGCTTGCAATAGGATCATTTTTGGCGGGCGTGCCGCAAGTTGGTTTAGGCTTGTTGGGCGGTCTTTCTGGTGCTGCAGCATTTGAGGAAGGACTTGGGGAGGGAAAAACTACAGAACAAGCTATTTCGCATGGCCTCTTAAGCGGTACTGCGGAAGTAGCTTTTGAATCTATAGGAACATTCGGGATATTGAAAACCTTAGAAAAGAAAATAACTCAACAGGCTGGCAAGGCTATTTCTAAGGCATTCTTTAAAGAAGTAGGATTAAGCGCATTGGTTGCAGGTGGTCAAGAAGGTGGGGAAGAGCTGGGTACTGAATTTGCTCAAAGCTTTTCTGATTTCATTACTGGTGATGACGAAGCATTCCAGGGTGTAATAGGTCGATCCATAAATGCTGGGTTGGTTGGTTTTGGTTCTGGTGTAGGAATGGGCGGTGGCGGAACTGTTTTGGCTAATGTTTCACGGGGTTTAGAGTTTAAAAGAAACAAAGAAAACTTTGATAATCTAGAGAAAGCTGTTACTGAATCTAAAACAACACAACGCTCACCTGAAAATACTCAAGAGTTTATTGAAGATATTAATTTGAAAGTTGATACTGACCCGAATATATATTTAGACAATGAAGGGGTTCAAACCTTATTCCAGGAAAAGCCTAAAGAGTTTAATGAGTTTGCAGAAAAGATGGGGATTACTAAAGATTTACCAGAGTTGCAAGAGACAGGTGCAGATGTGCCTGTTGATAAGTCAAAATATTTAGCCAATTATGCAGGGACAGACCTAAGCTTAGAATTGAACAAGTATATTAAATTTGAACCTAGTGGCGTATCATTAAGCACTGAAAAAGCTAATCAGCAAGAATTTGAGAACCAGCTAGAACTTTTAAGAAATAGAGCTGCTGCATTAGAAGAAGATCAAAAACTTCCACAACAAGTAGAGGCTATTCGTAATACTCTGTTAGAGAGCGGAAAAAAGGCTAGTGATGTAGATGCTCAACTTGGTGTTTTAATGTCAGGGGCGAAGGTGCTGAGCCAGAAGAGAGGGGAGTCAGTAAAGGAATGGTTTAATCGTGTTAACCCTGAGCTCCAACTAGGAAGAGATATTAAAGATATTCAAAAAGAAGGTATATCTTATAATCAAGAAACTGGGGATATTGTAAAGAATGAAAATTTTAATAAATGGTTTGGTGATAGCAAGGTCGTTGATGAAAAAGGGTCACCCTTGGTAGTTTATCACGGGTCTCCTAATGAATTTACTACTTTTGATTATTCTAAAATAGGAGAATTAGGCAGGCAAGAAGGATCTGGGTTTTATTTTACTACAAATAAAGATATTGCTTCCGGTTATGCAAAAGATGGAAAAATCTTTCAAGTTTATTTAAATATTAAAAAGCCTATGGAAGTAGATAGGAAAGGATTTAATAAAAAAGAATTAACAAAGTTATTAAAAGAAGTGGTAAAAAAAGAATCTGAAAAACTTGATCAAGATATAGGGGATGGATTTTTATCTAATTTTGGGGATGTTAGTTTCCAGGGATTTGGAGATGTTTTGAATGAGGCAGTAGAAAACATTCTAGATGAAGAATTAGCTATAGACCAATTAGGAAGTTTCGTAGGGGCTGGGCTAGATGTAGAAGTCCTTAATAGAGCTGTTATAAAAACATTAAAATATGACGGTATCGTTTCTGATGGTTTTCAAGGGTTAGGGAGAGAAGGCGGTAAGATCTATATAGCATTAACACCTAATCAAATAAAATCAGTAGATAATCAAGGCACATTTGCAACAGATACAGCTAACATTTTGAAGCAAGAAGAAGATAAAATAGTGAGAGGGGGGGTTAGCTTTACAGATACTAAGACAACAATAAACTTGTTCAAAAGTGCTAATCTTTCAACTTTCCTTCATGAGACTGCGCATATTTTTTCTAATGACATTCAAGAATTAATCAAAACAGGTAAGGCAGATGATCAGCTAAAGGCTGATTATGATACTATATTAAAGTTTGTAGATGGAAAGCTAGATGTGGCAGGGGAAGAAAAGTTTGCTAGAGGATTTGAGGCATATTTAAGAGAAGGAAAAGCACCAACGACTCAACTAGCCAGAGCATTCGAGAAGTTTAAGCAATGGCTTACTAATATATATAGAAGCATAAAGGATCTGGATATAGAAATTAATGATGAGATACGGGGTGTTTTCGATAGGATCCTTGCATCTCAAGAAGAAGTAGCAGAGGCGCAAACATATTACGGTCTTCGTGAATCATTAGCGTCACAAATAAAAGTAAACAAAAAACAAAAAGTAACATTAGAGAAAAAACAAGAGAAAGCTATTACCACATCAAATGAGAAACAGATAAAGAAGTCTCTACAGGCTTATACACGGGCTATTGGTGGAAAGAAAGCATATAAAGAACAAGCTGTTACAGAGATAAATGAAATGCCTGTGTACAAGGCTACAGATATGGTGGTTAAGAACGGATCTTTTGATAGTATTGAGATTGAAAGTCAGTATGGAAAAGAAACAGTAGATAATTTAAAAACCAAGAATTCTAAGTTAACAACTAAAAAGGGTGTTGTTTCAGTCGCAGAAATTTCATTAGAGTTTGAATATAACAACGAACAAGATTTGATGGATGCCCTTACAGTAGCACCTAAAAAACAGGTTGCTATAAATGCTAGAGCATTAGAACTAGAGAATAATGTAGAGAAGAATATTAGAGAAGTCCAAGAATCACAAGAAGAAGTTCTAGGTGAAGAGTCTGTGCATAACAATGATTCTTTTGATTTTTTAGTAGCAGAAGCCCAAGTTTTAAAAGAAAAAATTGCAAAGGTTGAAAGAAATAAGGTCGTTAAAATTGAAAGACAAGCTATTAAGGATGAGGCATATAATATTGTCTATAATAAGCAAGTCAAAAATGCTACTAGGTATGACCTGTTTGCAAAGACAGAGCAAAAGTTTGCTAAGCAGGCGGTTGAGTTTGCTAAAAATGGTGAATTCTTAAAATCGTATAGAGCAAAAGAAAAACAAGTTTTAAACCATGCTTTAGTGCAAGAAGCCGTGAAAGCTAGAGACCAAAAATTAAAGATAGAAAGAAGATATTCTAAAAAGAATATAGATAGTAGTTTAAAGAATGTTGAAAATTCTTATGCAGATATTGTGATAGATTTATTGAATACTTATAGGATAGTTCCAGAAGGACAGTTTGTCCCTAGTGAAGAGGGAGTAATTAAAAGGTTAAAAGAATTAGATGAAGTCTTATATTCTGAAACTCCTGACTGGATTATCAATGGAATAAAGCCCGAAGATTTTAATAATTACCGTGATTTAACTATGAATCAGTTAGTAGAATTAGACGATACTATTAAATCATTCGCAACATATGGAAGGAATGATTTAAAAACGATGAAAGATACACAATATAAAACAATTGAAGAAGTTATTGATAAATCTATCGAGAATATGGATAACTTACCTGATAGAAAAGTTGTTACTGATGATGATAATTTATTTGTACAGAAGCCACTAAATTTGATAAGAGGATTAATAGATGAAACCAAAATGACTGAATTCGTTTTTGAAAGATTAGATAACTATTCATTAAGGAAAACAGGAAAGTTTGGAGTCTTAGGCGAGTTGATTAATGAGGGAGTGGCAGCAGAAGTTAAATATAATGATATAAAAAATTCTCTTTTAACTAAGAAGTTAGAAGTCCCATTAAGAATACTAACGGATGCGAATAAAAGATTATCTAAAAAATATAATAGTGCTAAGTTTGATATAAAGGGTGTGCCTGTAACTCCAGATATGCGAAAAGCTGGAAAAACACGGTGGACAGGGGAAAGAATTATATCTTTTGTATTAAATATGGGGAATAAAGGTAATTTTGATGCTTTAGTAAATAGTTACGGGTATACTGCAGAACAAATGAATCTAATAGCTGGAGAGCTTACTGTTAAAGAATTAGAGTCTATCCAAAATGTTTGGGATGGAATTAATGGATTATTTCCAGAATTAAACAGAGTTCATTTTAATATTTATAATAGAAATATTGAAAAGGTTTCACCTCAAGCTCTTGTTGTAACTAATTTTAATAATGAAACAATAAAGTTAAAAGGTGGTTATTATCCATTACAATACGATCATGATATAAGTATTAGAGCAGCTCAAATAAAAACAAATAAAAATGCTGATGTTGAAGATATTTTAAAGAATAGACAAAAGAATGTTTTTAATAAAACCACACCAGCAGATGGGTTCAAGTATTCTCGAGTTCCTGGGCATAGTTTACCACCTCTTTTAGAGTTAGGCGTATTAATTAGTCATATTAATAATACTGCACGATATATATCTCATGCGGAATATTTAAGAGATTTGAATAGAATTACATTAAATAATGAATGGGTACAAAAATTTCAAGATAAATCAGGAAAAAAACTATACAGTGAGATGCGAAAATGGGTTGGTTACCAGGCTCTTCCAGAAAGGAATGTTAGTAGTGGCTGGGATCGTGGTTTAGACAAGGTTCGTTCATTATCTACAACAGCTATTCTAGGTGCTAATATTGCGGTAGGTGTTAAGCAAAGAATTTCATTGTTTAATGCAGCTAGGAAAATAGGATGGAAGTATATAGGAATAGGAGTCAGGCGTTCAGATCTTAAGAATGTAGCTTTTGGATTAGAAAGCAGTAAAGAATACCAAAATGTAATAAAACTTTCTGGATATATGAGACTTAGACCTAAAAATATTGATCGTGAACTTTCTGATATAATG
>Ga0307928_10001300_pt1 | contig 18935 bp, 27 predicted proteins | sample AceLakmetagen232_FD_201815 | JGI IMG/M metagenome (GOLD analysis project Ga0307928, IMG submission 201815) | Saline water microbial communities from Ace Lake, Antarctica - #232 | ecosystem: Environmental > Aquatic > Non-marine Saline and Alkaline > Saline | place: Antarctica: Ace Lake... | reverse complement strand
TGAAGAAGTTCCGCCGTCCAGACTCGAGCGGGTGTCGTGTTTAACAGATTGCTGTCACCAGTCTCGTTTGTCACAACAGCAAACAGACCAGCGCCCGCTCGCTGCCGCCACACATAGCCACCCTTATCGCCAACGACAAGCCGACGAATCCTCGTAGTGGAATCCTTCGGGATGTAGGATATTTCACCCAAGAAGGTAGCTTTACCTGAACTGAGACCCGTCGCAGAAAAAAGAGCAACTCCAGGGCGTGACCCGCCGCGCGCCCGGCCCTCGGTACTACCGCGAGGCCAGACGTTGGAACAATCAGGGGTCGTGTAAGGCGCTTGTGTCTGGTAGGATCGCCCTTTGGCCAAACCGCCCAAAGGAAATCCCAGACTGAGCGAACGGCGGTCATTGCCCGTAGCCATGTCGAGGCCTCCTGTCACTCGGTGGTCAGAACGGCCTCGACCTGCCAGGTCGGCGCGTCGGTCCCGCCGCTCGTCTTGGTCCAGTCGATCTCGATCGTCTGATCCGAACTCACAAGGTGCGGTGGATCGAACTGCTTGACCAGGTAAGTGACGGACGTGCCGGAAGCGTTGGCGTAGACCGTGTATTCGAGGGACTGGCTGCCGCCGCTGATTATCACCGCGAGCCCGTTGGGCGGCGTGGTAGACGAGAATGCCACCCGCAGCTCACGAAGTGCCCGAATACGCTTTCTCGCGTTGACCGGGACCTGGAGGTCCATCGGGCTAGACCCTGCGGCTCGATAGAACTCCATCGACGAAGAGTCGGTCAGCTCAGTCGCGCCGGTGAATAGCCAGAACGACAGCAACCCAATCACCAGACAGAAGATCATAACCGAAAGGCTTTTCTGTTTCATGTCGTCCTCCTTATGCGATAGTCAGGGGGTTAAAGTTGCAGCCCGTCTGGCCTGTAACAGAGGAGTCGTCATCACCAATGTTGATGTAGATGGTATTGTGCGCCCCAGTGCCTCCAGACAAGACAAACTGGCAGCCTTTAGCGTAATGGTCCGAGCCGTCCGAGGGGACTGTTGCTCCGCCAGCGAACATATAACCCCAACTTCCGGCGGACTTGAGCCTCAAGTGTGTATACTCGGCGGCTACAACAGCGTCCGGCAGTTGCGCTCCGAGGTTGTGTGCAGAACTCATGTCTCTCTCCTTTCTTAGACTCTCGACCACGAGAAAGTTCTGGCCGATGTCGTCACTCTGCTTGCATCTGGAATCTTGCCAAGCGAATTCGCGCCGAAGTAACGGCGGTCATGCTCGATACTTCCCTGCAAAAGCTGCTGAGACTTCTGTTCGTGGACATTTATATCGTCGTTTCCCTCCAACTCAGCAACCGCAAGCATGAACTCCATCATTGTCTCGCCATGCGTCTGGCCACCAAGAGGAAACTTGTTGGTCGTATCGTCGATCAGTGTCGGGTTTAGACGGTAGGACATCCCAAGCGTATAGGCGACATCTGCCGTCGGCCACACTTCAAGAGTCCATACTTGGCCCAGAGCCGCCCCTGCCGGAGAGGCGGCCGTGTAGATTGCGCAGAACTGCGGTCGCCCCACGGTTGTCGAGTCGAACTGCCGCTTCCGGCGCATCTGCTGCTCGCCCATCATGCGGACCAGCGTGTCCGTCTCGCTCGTGCTGATCGAGATGTCTCCGGCAAGTCCGCCAAAGTCGTCCGGCAGCACCACACTCGTACCTTCGTCAGCCAACGACAAAGCCAGCGACTGCGGCCGCAGGAAACTCCAGTGGTAGGCAGCGTAGAACCGCCTCAGCCCGCTCTGGACATACCGATCCACCAGCGTTTTCTTGTCGCCGCTGGCAGGGATTGTAAGCCCGTGGCCAAGGAAGTACGACACCGCATTCGCGAAGTCGTCATAATCAAGCGTGGCATTGCTCTCGGCCATTGTCCTGCTCCTTCGTTACGGGTAGCACTTCGTCTATTTCACCGAACTCGAAACACCTCAGATTGCTGTCCGGATTAAGGTTGACGATGTGCGCTGGCCCGTTGTACTGAGTCGCCCAGCGATTGATCGCGGGTAGGCACTGGTCGTATCTGTCAGCGGAAGCGCCTTCCGATCTCATTAGATCGCCAGCATACTCCGCCTTTCCGTCGGGATACCCGAAATCCATTCCTATGAGGAATATCTTGGAGGCACCGAGCCAAACCGCGAGCTTGATGGCATTCAACCCAGATGAGGCGCCTGGAGTTTCGTACTCCATAGCGTTTTGGTAAAGTCTACAGGGATGAGATAGCCACTTCCACATGAGTTCTGGACCATGTTTCCCTGTCTGACATTCCCGAACCCATCCGCCATCCATTGAGAACGCGATTGTAGGATCGAAGAGCATGAGGGCTCCGTTCAGAGAAATTGTGCGGTAGCCCTCAAGTCTTCGTAGATCGAATGCCATAAGTGACGGACCACTCCCGACGATAAAGCACGAGTGGTCTACCCAAGAACTCTTGGAGAGAAGCGCCAGTTGGTCGAGAGTGGTCACGTCAGTATGCATGTTTTATCCTTATGACGCGGCAAACACAGGACCAGTGGACGCATCGCCAGCAGGAAGAGACCGCCAGCCTCCGCCACACCAGATAGCGATGAGGCAATCTCCAGCCGTATTGAAAGTGGCCCCAGCCCATGCAACCGACACACCGGCACTTACGCCGTGAGACGTGCCTGAAGTACATGTGAGGTCGTACCCAGCCGTGCCAAGGGTGCCCTTCAAGATGAAGCCCTTTTTCTCACCTGGATACGTACCATCAGCGAGGGTCGCCGTTGAGGCACTCGCGAGGGTAGATTGAGGACCAAGGTATGAAACTCCGCCCACCATCGTTTGCGCAGCGTCAGCCGAAGCGACATTGACATACTGTGTGAGGCCAGACTGTTCGCCGTCCAGGAGCAGCCCACGGCAAGTCGGGCGACTACCACGATAGACATAGTAGGCGATTTGCATATGACCACCGGTCGTGGATAGTGCGACCCCGACATCGTAGACCGTAGAATCTCCATCAATCGCGGTGACGGGCGTAGTCTTGATAGCGGTCCCGTTGTCCGTACCATCATCCTCGACACCATAGACAACAAGGATATCACCAACGAGGATGTTGCCTACAACGGCAGACGCGGCCGTGATTTGCTTGCCCGTCGTGTCGAGAGCACCGAGGCCCACGAGGTCGGAATAGACCAGGCCATCGGCGGTCGCGTGAACGGCAACCGTCTGGAGCGGCAGAAAACTGCCCTTACCGGCGAAACCAGCCTGCACGAAGGCGCCCGCATCCACCGTGTTGACCGAACAGGTGAGCAGCCCGGTGTTGTTCACCGTAGCCGTGCCGATCTCAACATCGCAAATGCTGCCGGGGAGCGCGATGTCGATGACCTGCCCATCCGCATCGGCCGCATGGGCCGCCAGGGCAACACCTGCGAAGGCCCCGCTGTTCGTGGTGGTAGGCACAGCCACGTTCTGCATACGGGGACTATCCGCTGCGGTGAGCGCGCCAGTGTCCGTCCCAGCGCCCGTAGTGGCCGTCAGGTCGAAACACAGACCCATGCCCCTCCGAACGGCGGTGGTGCCCGAGAAGAAAACTCGCTGTGCGATAATGCTCGGGCCGTACTCTAATCTGTTCCAAGAACTTTGCTGACTCATTGTACTATTCTCCTTCCATTCTTTTGAGTTGTTTGCCCGGAGTTATCGGGCGGACCAGGTTACGCCGGGTTGTGAAGAACACCGCCTGTGCGCCGGTTCTTGCAAACCCAGTTGTAGCGCGTGTCGCTGAACGTGGTGAACCGGTTGTGAAATTCCGGGTGTCGGAGCGGGGGCGTCTCTTTCATCCACCACTCTCCGTGGACCATTAACTTGAGCGCATCCCACGAAACGAAGTACACCGGGTCTTCCGTGTCAGCATTGAGAATCGGCATCGACGTGACCATAAAGCCATTCAGGATCACTCGGTCAACCCATCGCACAAGGTCAACGCCAAGATTCTCGTTCTGCGTCCGAAGCAGCTCCTCAAGTTCGAGGATCACGTCGTCGTTGGTCAGAATATCCCGAGTAAGCCCGCCAGCGATCTGACCGGCCACGGGAACAGGGGCCTTGAACGAGGTCTTGCGAAACGCTTTGCGAAGCGACAGCAAGAGGTCAGCCGCCGAGATGTTCTGATAGGTGCCGGTGTAGTTTCGCCAGCGATCATAGGTGGTCGCGTTGATGTTGCCTGCTCCGGCCGAAAAACCAGCAGGATTCCCGCCATAGAAGCCCGTTGTCGCGTGCTTGACGTACCAGTATGGCAGTCCCATCGGGCTAGTCACGTCATTCGAGTCGGTCGGTTTCTTGACGAAAGCCTCTTCCATCTCCTCCACAAGAGCCTCTTCCATACTGAGACGTTGCAGGGCAACATAGTCGTACATCTGCTCCGCAGAACCTGAGTTGACGGATTGCTCTTCAAGATCCCAAGTCCAGTTCGCGGTGAGCTTCCGCCACTTGATGCTGCCCATGATCGTCGAGTTGGTTGTGGTGGCTGTGTCAGGCGTGTCGTGCCCGACGTGGGCTGCGGTCTGGCCGACAATGATTTTCACGGGCCACTCGGAGTATGTGCCGCCCCCAACACTCGTTCTCTTTGCACTGTCTACGGCGAACTTCGGCAATACGAAGTACTCCGTCAAGTCTAGCGAGGCCGACACAATCTCCCCTTTCTTTCTTGCCGTTCGGGTGAGATTGGAAATATCGGTGATTGAATCAATTTCAGTTGGCATTGTTATGCTCCTTCCTTATTATTTGCTTTAGGTCTTCTCTAGCACCTTGCGAATACCGGCCAAAGCGATGGCTTTCTCGTTCGCTTTCCCGCCGACCGCATGGTCGCCCTTTGGCGATGCCTGGGCTGCTCGCTTGTCGAGTTTCTTCCCCAAGGACTTTTGGTCCGCCTTGTGTAGGTCGTCGTAGAACAGGCCGCGAGCCTCCTGAGTGACGATCTCTTGCAGGGTCGCCCCGGTCGGAAGGGCTTGGTGCTGCTTAAAATACGCATCCGCCTTGAGCCCAACGCCCTTGTAAAGTCGGGCTCGTTTTTTGAACTCCTTGCTGTCCCGGCTGAGGCTGCGAGATGAATCTTTCCCTAAAAGGGTAACCATCTGCTCCCCGAGCCCTGCTACCGCAGTGTCGAAGTTCGCCTCGAACCGATCCACAACCGCCTGAACTTCGGCCTGTTGTGTTGAGGCAACGTGGGCGGAAACCCTCCCTGTCGTCTTTTGCAGATCTTCAATCTCGTCCATGAGGATCGCGATCTTCTTGTTTGCAACAACAGTGGGGTCTTCATCCTCAATCTCTGCCATCAGCGCCTTCATGTCTTTCTTGGGGGCTGCTGGCGTTTCTTGCGCCTGAGCCACGGGCTGCGTCTCAGGGACTTGGGTGGAAGAGGCGTCGTGGAAATCTGCAAGGGCGTTTACAAACTCGGCTAGAGTGCCCTTGTAGTTAAACTCTTCCTTCAGCGACTTAATCTCTTCGAGTTCCATCTCCAAGCGCTCAGACTCAGGGAGTTGCTCGGCTGTGCCGCTGTCTTGCTCTTCCGTCTCCGCTTCTTGCTCCGCTTTGTGCTCCGCTTCTTGCTCCGCTTCTTGCTCCGCTGTGCTATCGCCTTCTTGTCCGGTGGCTTCATCCTGAGCGTCTTCACCGGCGCTGGCGTCTGTTTCGATAGTGTCCGCGATCTTCGAGCCGATCTCCGCGAAAAGGTCTTTCTGCGGCTCGGACGTTCCTGCTTTTTGCATCTCGATGGCTGCTTCCATTGTCTCTGGCATGTTCTCCTCCTCCTTATTTCTTCATTATCTTAGTGGTCGTGCCAAAACTGTCTTTGTTGAACTGCCCTTTTACCCTTAGGTGCCTGTCTTGATGGGCCTGGTTGGTGAAGATAGCGTCTCCTGTGTCACTGTCGAATTCTGTGGGCACGCCCATTTCGATCCAGCCCTTGGTTGCCTCCTCTACCTGCTCTGGCAAGACCCCGGCAGCCATAGACTTCATCGGCCAACAACCGGAGGCTGCAATGGCATTGCACGTTTCAAAGCGTTTTTTACCGCCATCGCAGACAGGAAGGCGACAGTTAACTTCGTTTGTTTCTTTGCCTCCTCTGCGTATCCTGGTGAAAGATTTCACATGGGCACAGCCAGAACACGCTGACTTTCTCGGCTCCACATGCCCCTCTTTCTTCAGGGGCGGCCCCTCAAGGTCAATGCTCACCTGCCACCTCGTTCCGCGTCTTGTCATGCTGCCACCTCCGTGACGACAGCCAAAATACGAAGCCGAAGTTTCTTCGTGTCCGTAGACAGCTTGCCTGGGTCTTCAAGCGCATAGTTATCCCAGAGCACTGCGATTTCTTGCCCTATGCGGCGCTGAGTTTCGACGGAAGAACTTGCCAAGACACTGACGTTTAAGTCCTTAGATTCAATGCAGGTGCTACGGCTGGTTCCGTCATAGTAATAACTGAAAACTTGCGAGGGTGTGAACAAAAACTTGCGACCATTATGCGTCACGCCGCTCAACGTAAAGGTTTTCGGCAAACTCTCTTCTGATCTACTCATGCTGGGTTCCTCCCTATCCCTGCAATCTCATTCGGCTGGACCCCTGGCCCCCCAGCGGACGCCTTCGCCATCATCATCTGCGACAGCGCACCATCGTTCCCGGCTCGCGTCGCGCCAGACCGGTTGGTTCGGACTTCATGCCGAGTCGTCACAGGAGACTGCTTCGGCGGCCGCCCAAAAGCCTGCGCCGGGGGTATCTGTGGCTCCTCGAACTTGATTAGCTCCTTGATGGCCTGGATACCCGTCCGTTCGGCAAAGAAGTGTGTCAGCGCCTCGAAGTCGATTGTACCACCCTGCTGCGCTAGCGCTTCTTGCAGCGGGAAGAACACTTGGTTCAGCAACTTCGTGACGACGGCAATCTCGCCGCCTGGCCCCTGGTCTTCCATGCTGTGTAGGACGATCTTGAAGTTGTAATCCAAGAAGTCTCCAGCCAGCGTTTGCGCTGAAATCTCTACCGGAATTTCCAAGTCTGTCCCTTCGATAGGCTTCATCAATGTTTCATACAGAAGAGGGTTTTTCCACACCTCGTAGTACGCAATGTCCCTCAGAATGTCGGCTGCAAATTCTTGAATACGGTCCGACATATCGTGGATCAAGACCGAAGCGGACTGCTTGATTATTTGCTCTTGGCCAAGCGTTTCGGCCTGCGGAGCAAGACCGGCCAGCGCATCCAGATTGCCAGCAAGCGAATTCACAATGTTTTTCACCTGCAAGGCGAACGCGAAGCTCGTTTGCGAAACGCCCCCGAAGTTATCCACCTTGACACTCTCTGGACTTGCGAACCCAACCGCAGTCATGTTCTTCGCGTTCATGTAATTCTGTGCGTCTTCTTCCTCACCCTTCAGATACTTCAGAATTTGCTTCTCTCCCATGCCCTGATCCGCCATCTTCACGAAAAGGCTATTGAGCAATTCGTTGAGCTCCATAACGTCCGCGAGCGGCGAGCGAGGCATCAAGTTGTCTGGCACAGAATTGAAACCAAGGCCCCTGTAAGGGCCGTCTTCCGGCCCATCCCACTCGACGCTCCGTAGTGTTACAAACCCGTCCGTCGAGTCCGTGACAGTCCGAACTTCGTTCTCGTATGGAAGCCAAAGGTTCCAGAGCTCAATATGGCCGGGTAGCATCTCATGCCGCGTGTTATTGAAACTGAGAGTTCTCACAGGATTGGCTGTCGAGGTGAAGCCCGAACTCTGGCTACTGTCTGTAATACCCTCAATGATCTTTTTCGCCTTATCGTCAAAGAGGTCTGATTCGAGCGCCGATCTCTTTGGGGTCCGGAACTTGTCGCCAATGAATCGCACCTCACCCCAATTGTGAGCGGCGGTGTCGAAGGTGAAGTTGTCGAGCGAGATTGGATTGACATATGTAGACATAATGTCATGCGTCGTCCCGTCTTCAAGAGTCACCGTCCCCGAATGTTCCAAACCAATCTTTGCGATGCCCATGCCGAATATCGCATCCTTCGCAATCTTTTCTAGAGAATCTTTAAGGTTCATCTTGCGGGTTACGTGATCCAAAAGAAGCATGAGACTCGCGGCAGTTGGTTTGAACTCGAACACGCTTGTCGTCACTAGTGCCCTAGGCGTAAACGCAATCAAAAGACGCATCCACGTGTTGACCGTCTGGGCCACCATGTTCACCGGGTACGATACGGAGAGTTCTCCTTTCGTCGGGTTGTAGATCGGCCCAACATACCGCTCGATTATGGCCTTTCGCATCTGTCGAAAGGGAGCCAGATCTGTGTTGAACGCGCCATACACTGCTTCACGGAGGGCGTCTTCCGTAATCGCCAACTTAGACCCTCTTCGTTTTCTGGCCATTATCGCCCCTTCTGACAGAGCCACACCATACCTTGGCCTTGTGTCTTCTTTGCCCGCTCAGCAGCCTGGAAACGCCCTCCATGAGTGAACATGTCAAGGGTTTTCTCTTTCACGACAACCTTCTTTGGCCGGTTTTTCCGGCATATGTGCCAGGCCAGTGCGTCGGCAAAGGCCCGGTCGCCGTGGTTACTGCCCGCCCCTGCGGGATCGTTGGTTGTCTTCTCTTCCGAATGCGTCACAAAATCTTTTACTCGAATAAACTTGAGGCACTCTTGCAGTGCTACTTTGTCTGGATTGGTGAACGCGCCATTCTGGAGAGCCGCCGCATAGCTGAGCAACAGCACCGTCTTTGTCTTTCTACAGGGGTGAAAACCCGGAATGTCGGTTCTCTTTTTATTCCGGCGCTCTTCCGCTCGCTGCACATAGACGTGCGTGTAACCGCAGTTCTCTACGGCCTGGCCAAAGACCCGCCCAACTGCGCCGCCTCGGTCCCAAATCAGGTAGGCCCCGTGGAACCATCGACAGATGGCGACCGCCATGGCCCCGAAGTCCTGCGGCTGAATTCTAGAGGACGCAAACCCCGCGACCTTCTCGCCAGTGTTTTCTCGCGCCACGGTAAGCGCCGAGTTCGAGGCCCCAGTCCCGGCCGAAACGTCCGCCGACACAACATACTTGTCCTCGTAAGGCTTGTTGGCCGGGTCCAACGGGAGCCATAGCCGCATTTGGCCAAGGTCACTCGGCATCCAACCGACCATTTCTCCCGTCTCTTTGTCGTATTCAAGGTCGCCAAGATGAAACGGCGGCTTGGCGCAGGCGATAAGTGACTCGATATTTCTCGCATCGAAGGCCTGGCCGCCAGCCGCCCCGTGATCGATGTCCAACTCTTGAGCCACTCGGCGGGCGCTTCCCATGCGGACACACATTTTATCGTACCAAGGGGAGCGGAGAAGCCCGCCAAGAAGGTTTTCGTCCCTGACCGGCCACGGATAGTCGGCTGGAAAGGCATAGGTCTTGTCAATAAAGTCAACGCCCCCAGATTCCGTCAGACGATAGAGCCCTCTCGACTTTATCGGGTGCAGGGGCCAGTGTAGAGATAACACAATGTCCGGGCGCTGCTCCCGAATTTTGAAGAACTCGGTCCCCTCACCTCGCGGTGTCGAGTTCAGAAAGCAGCAATCAGTGGTGTCTGGCACAGAGTCCATCACGGACGGCAGGTTATCCATCGCGGCCGCCTCGTCCAGCCCTATGGCGGTCACGCGGTCCCCGCGCCCAGCGTTTTTATTGGTCGATTCTCCAGTGATTGTGGAGGCCTGGTCGAAATTGACTAGCTTCAGGAGGGTGTGCTCGAAGCGCGGCTGCATCCACGGCGGCAATCGTTCCACGAGAAACAGTATCTTCCAGAACAGGCTCTTGGGATTGCCCTTCTTGTCTACCAACGACTCGTTTCGGCTTATGAGGAGGAAGTCGCAGTCCCGGTCGAACATCCAAAACCAAGTGAAGACCGAGATCAGCATCCACGAAGCGCCCATATCCCTGCTTTTTTCGATCAGCAAGTCTTCTTGGCCACGAATCCGAGCGACCATGATCTTGAGGGCTTTGTCCTGAAAGGGGTAGGTGATAAATGGAAGCACCTTCTCTCCCATGCTTCGAGGATTTTTCGTCCACCCGAACATGTTAAGCCAGAAGAGAAGGTCTCTTGCGCAGCGATCCCAGAGAACGGCCTGGGTACTCTTACAGCCGTCAGCCTCTTGGAGTATCTTAACGCGAGTCTCCAGGTTTTTCAGCCTGTTTTTGGGCACGGGGAAGCGCCCAAGTTCGCCGACGAACCGAGGGTCTACTTGAAGTCTGGGCTCCCACTCCATGTGGCCTACCTTTGTTTACGGTTCTTCGCGCCGGGGGGCCTGCCACGCCGCTTTACTTTTGCTGGCGTGGCAGGCGGACCTGAACCAAACGGTTTCGAGCCCACTTGGCTAGAATTATCTTGGGGGAGACCGAGGGGCCTGTCCTTGGCCATCCTCTCGGCCACCTCAGCCCCGCTGAGCGGTTCCTTTGTCGGCACAGGCTCCACCAGAGGCACTTCTACCTCGAGGACGGCCACAGCCTGCTCAGGGGCCGCTGGGGGCGCTTCAGGGGCTTCAGGTACCTTTTTGACCTCGGCGGCTTGCGCGGCCTCACGGGACGTCTGGAGGTAGTCGAAAAGCGCCGAGCGGACGACCTCGATTGTCGGGGTCAATTCTTCATCGGCGTCAAGAAAGAGCCGCCCGAGCCTTGGCTTCACTGTCACGACAACGTTCGACGGGTAGGCGTGGGTCAAGACTTCTTCATGGATACCGTCACACGAGGTTACGGTAGTGATACACCAGCACCATCCGTCAGCCCGAATCTGAAGAAAAGCGGGATCCTTTCCGTAGCTTTCTCTCTCCGGCAGAGACTTGCCTCGAGCAGTTCTGAAGGCCTTCATCAGGTTTTGAAGCGGTTTCCGTAGCTGATCGCCTACTGGCGCAGAGAATCGCGGTATGAAGTTCCAATTCTCAGTGACAAACCACGCCTTCTCTGCTAGTGGCAGCAGGTCCACGCAAATCCGGGTAATTCTATTCGTGCTCATATCACGCCTCCTCCTCTGGAGTTTTTGGGCCAACATCATCGATCGCCATAATCACGGCGATTTGATCCTGGACCTTTTCGACAAGAGGGTCCGAACGCCGTTCGCGCCGCTCGTCATCGACAATGTCGCGCGGGTTCGGAGCCAACTTGACGACGAAGCTCTTCATAAAATCCGTGTTGTTCATCATATCCTTCGACGCCCACTTATGCATATTGTAGGCTTCACCGCTTGGAGCTATTTCCTTTGGAATCCCTGTTTCGTGAAGGTGCCGAAGCGTCCACCGGATACTCTCCTGCATCGAACAGGTCTTTTCTTCGTTCTCTGCCAAAGCCTCCATGTCGAAAACCACAGTCTCAACCTTATCCGCGTCGTCGTCCTGGAACGGCCTGAATTCCTTCCAGTATTTCGTGAGCGTCGCACAGTAAAAGCCACGAAGTTGCTTGTCGGTCGGCCCACGAACGTCATACGTTTCGACAGCGGCCTTCGCCATATCAAGCGCGAAGCCCCTGAAGCGTTCAAGGCGTCCTGGAGCATCGACGCTCTCCAGAATGAGACGATTCTCAATGTCTCTGGGATATTCTGTGGTTGAGGGTTTGTTTGTCACGGCCATTTGGGGCCTCCATTCACGTATTTGCATGGAAGCGGAGAGCATGTCAAGAGAAAAATGGCGTTAAAGTGATATTTTTTTGGCGTTCTTGTGGCGTTCTTGCGTAACATGTTGCACTTTTCGGCACAAAAATACCCCCGAGAGCAGGCCGGGCAGCCAGATTTCTCGGGGGTTCGATGGCCGGAAACCATCGGCAAGCGCCCTCAGTGGGGCGACTTTAGAGCGGGCGTTGGCATTCCGCTCCTTGGCTAGGGCCACCGGCGGCTTTAAGCGGCCCCGCACCTCGGACGAGGAGCCTGCGCCGAAGAGGATGAAGAGACGCGGCGGGCGTAGCGCCACATAAAAGAGAGCCCCTGGGCTGGCGACAACCAGCCCAGGGGCGAAACCCGAGCACAAATCCAAGCCTACCAGGGCAGAATCTAAACGCGGGTTATTCCTATGGTTATCACAGAACGTCAACTAGGCGCAAGCGAAAAAGAGGGAGAACTTCGGCGCGAAGGCGATGGCGCGGAGCATGTCCACCCTCACCTTTCAGGCTTAATCCTTCCCTTCCCGTGCACCCACCTGGACACTTCGGCGAGGATCTCCTTATCCGCTTTGCTGTACGCTTTATGCCGTACGGCTCTCTTCTTCTTATCCGCTTTGCTGTTCTCTTTTCCCATGATTCTATCCTTTCTGCCTCCAGAGTTCATTTGTTGTTGTTTCCCCAGACCGTGTTCGTCAAACATTGAATAATGGCGTGCTCTTGTGACTCGTAAACCTCTTTGGCTAGTTTTGAATCTTCACGAATTCGAGAGTCTACAATAGGAGAAAGTAACATATGACAAACCTCATGGAAAGCGGCGCGCCTTACCTCTTCTTCGGTCAAAGGCTTTGCAGCCCCCCACGGCTTGCATAAAGCAAAAATCGTAGTGCGAGCATGTAAGTTGATCCAACACGTGGCTACAACAGTTGGAGAATGTTCTTCATCGATTCCATGCTCAAACCAAACTTCCCAATCATTCAATCCGAAGTGGCCGATCCAATACTGGGCCTCAGCCTCGAAGATTGCGAAATGCGCTTTCGTCGTTTGCTTGCTCATTCGTCGTTGTCCTCATAGTTTTTGGAAGCCAAGTACGCTTTTACTCTGGCACACCTCTGCATTCTTCGCACTTTTTCCTGTTTGGTCTCGGGCAAAGCCCTCCCAAGTATATGAACCTTCCACACGACGGCAACACAAGGGAGGGACTCTTCAGCCCACTTTGGAGGTCGAAGATTCCCATTCTCGTCTTCGATAAGAGGAGTTCCTATAAATGCAGGCCCCTCAAACTCTACGAAAGAATAACGTTCCGGCTCGTTCACAAAATAGGCAAGCACCGTCGAGTACTTCGGGCGCAGAAAATTGGGTCGCCTCATCACTCGCCTCCTTTTAGACCTCTAGGTCCTGGAGACCCTACTCTCTGAACACCAGACAGGCCCTCCTCGCAGAGCACATCTACCTTCTGGTGAAGCGCGTTGTTCGCCTGGACCAGCAGTTCCACCCGGTCAACAAGCGCGACCAGGCGTTGTCCCTGGGTCTCCTGAACCGCCTGAGCCTTCTTGTGATCTATCCAGAGGTGATATAAAGCCACACCAAATAGAACACCTCCTAGAGTACTTCCTATGAAAATACAGAATTCACCAAGCATCGCTTTCCTCCTCCTTCTCTTCTTCAATCTCAGGTCGTTCCAGCCAACCGAACCCCGGAACGAACAACTCGCGCATCCCGCGCCGCGTCCGCTCCTGCCAGCCGGTCTTAATCCCTACGGCCTCTTGTTGCTCGGCTATCAACGTCCTTTGCCGAAGTTCAATCGAGATACCATCAAGATTATCATCTTGCCGCTGGCGCTCTCGCAGTGCGATTGTCTCACGCATGTTCAGCCTCCTCCCCCCTTAAGCCCAAAAACGTCCTCGATCCACTCGAGGCGCTCCTCGGGATCGGTGCAGAGCGCCTCGCACACTTCGAGGTCTTCCCGCCGAATCTTTGGTTTCCGACCAACCATAATGCAACTGATCTGGCCGCGCACGATCATTGTCCGAAGCGTAGCTGGCGCAATCCCCAGCTCTACTGCGCACTTCTCTGTGCCCATAGGCCATATGGGCCGTCGTCGTCTAGCCATCTTCCCTTACCTCCTTGGCTACAAGCGTTGTGGTTCCAACCTGCGAAACAGTTCGCAAGTACCTGTACGCCTCACAATTAGTGGCAATTCGGTGAACTTCGTTCCAAACCCAACCCCCTCTTACGGCATATTCCTCAGCCGCAGGTCGAGTTAAAAAAACACGGTCTTTGTCCGGCCTGTGCGAAAGGTCCCAGTATTCTCTAACAATGTAGTGCCAAGACCAAACGATTCGTTTCTCATTCATTGCAAGAGCCTTCCTGTGTTCTGGTAGTCACTTTACCCCTTGGGAGCAAAAGAAACGGCTCCTTGCTCCCCAAAGCACGCAGGAATAGCGTCTTTGTCGTGCCCCCAACTACGACCAGGTTGGGCGGCAACCGATGCTGGTGCGGCGCCACTTCAGGAACGGGCGTGGGAACAGGAACAAGGACAGGGTTCGGTCTTTCAGCAACATCTTCGGAAACCTCTCCAGTAAGACCATCGGCCAGAAGCCCGATAAAAAAACCAACCGCCATTGCCATGCAAATAAAGAACAACACTTCCCAGCCGTCAAGCTCAAAAGACACGTTCATCTCACTTCTCCCTCCTCGAAAAGTTCGCTTCGCGGGTCACCTCACCGGAAGCATCTCGTCTTCACCGCGGTCAACAGAAGCGTCGATGATGTTAAAAAGACGCTCTGTTTCAGACAGCCCGAGAACAATGTCGATGTCGCGAAAACAGTCTCTCCTCTTCTGCTTGACGGCTTTCGCTCTGGCATGAAGCGCGGAAACTCGGTCCTCTCCTTTCCCCTCTCCTTTCCCCTCTTCGCGGGCTCCGCCCTCATAACGTTTCCAAAGCGGATCAAGACTAGGAGCCCAAGAAGAGTTTCCGCGCCCAGGCTTCTTGCGAACGTGCAGGATAAAATAAGGGCGCTCCTCTTCAATGTCAGCGTGACCCAGAGAGAGCAAAACTTTCTGCACCCCTTCGATAATCCTGTTCTTTTCCTCAACGGTGAATATCTCGTCTTGAACCCACATCTCACTCTCCTCCTTTTGTAGGCTTCTCTCTTTTCCCCAAAAGTGGCCACGCCCGCTCACAGACGGTACACCGAAATGTCGGCGGGTGGGGATTCACAACTCGAAGTCGGTTCTGAACCCTCACGCCAGGACCATAACGTGCCTCTTGAAATCTCGCAGCAGGCGAATCTTCCGGGTAACAATTACAACGCTGAATCATCTCTCTCCTCCTTCTTCCCCTCGGGCTTCTTCGGGCCAATATGATAATCGCACCCCTTGTCACAGTCGCAAGGCTGACGCCAGCCAGGAAAACACTCGCGTATCTCGCCACCGCAGTTTATCGACACTTCATTCCTATCGCAGAAACACTCCCCGTCAACATGATACAGGCCATCGTACCCTTCCTCCCGCAAGAACTCTTCCGCAGCATCCAACATATTTGCGTACTCTAGAAAGTCCGTCTTCCCAAGAGGAATCGGTTCAGGTGGATCGCTCATCGCTCTTCTCCTTCGATTTTGGCTAGGCGCCCCCGTAGAACGGGACGCACGCGATGGTACAAGTCTTGCTCGAATCAGGATGAATCCACTGCAAACGAAAGTTCATCTGCGCCCAACCTGCGCGCTGCAACCGGAGCTTCGCAATCGCCTCCGATTCGTGGATAGAAATAGGGGAAGACCCCATTATGGAACCACTTTCGCCCCAAGACCACTGGACAATCACCCAGTAATGCCTCCCTCCTGCTTCGCTCAACCGGCACTCCTTGGCGGAATCTGAAAGAATAAGCGATTCTTGCGCCGCCTTCCAGTCCAAAACAGCCTTGTCAAAAGCCGCCTGAGAGAACACTCCGGCTTTAATCAGGTTTGCAATCACGCGCTCATAAAAAGCCTTCTCGTCAAACATGTCACTCCCCTTCTCGTCAATCATGTCACTCCCCTTTCTCAAACATGTCACGCGTCGGGACTTCTGCCGATTCTATCCGCCGACGAGCCATCCCCACCCTCCCTGCTCTCTCCCAAATGCCGAATTTTCTCCCGTTGGTCCCAATAACGGTAATAGAAAGGTCGAAAAACCGCATGAATCTCTGATTGGGACATCCGCCGCCGGAAAATAAAAGGGGCCGACCGCAAACGACGCCCGGTCTCCGCAACTAAAACGCCCGCATAAGCCGGAGCTTCAAGGGCTATGCGCTCGGCCAAACCGCGAGGAGCAACATAAAAAAAACGGCTGGGACAATGCGAATCACCCAAAGAAAGCAACTGGTGCTTACGAAACTTCTTCAGATCAGCCTTGAAATCCGAATACGACAACTTCACCTCAAACTCCGTCCAATAACCAGCCTTCGTTATCTGGAAAAGATCGCACTCAAACCAGCCCACCGGCGTATAGTTCGGAACAAGAACTGTCGAACAATTTACCAAACGAAAAAACAACCGGCGCTGAACATCATACTCTGTCGATATCGGATGCCGAAAATCACCATCACAAACCATGGGCCCATCCTCATAACAAAACAAACCTCGCACAAAACAAAAGCAAATACAAGACCAATTTGAATAAAATGTGCGAAATAACCCAAAATAGCCTCGTGGGAAAAGACGCGAATGTCCCCAGAGAATATGGATCCTTGCACGTTATATAGTAGGGGGGTCAGCATATCGGGGCGGGGGGCTAGGGCATATCCTACTGTTGTGCTGGGATATACCCTGGCCGTTGACAATCTGTACGGTAATCTTTAGACTTACGAACAGAGAGTGATGCAACGCCAATAAGGAGAGGGTTACATGAAACGAAGACAAGGAAGGCGGTTGCATATCTGAGGGTCAGTAGCAAGGGTTAAGTCTGAAAAGGCGGGTCCGGTGACCGGCGGGGGACCTGGCCGTGGTCAGGTCGTGGTCAGGCTTGGGGGTCAGGTCGTGGTCAGGCTTGGATTCTGTGGTAGGCAAAACGCCCGCCCCCAGTTTCGCCATGGCCTTTTAGGGCGGCCACGAGTAGCAGAGTGGCTCTAGAACATTTGGAGGGCTTAGAATCGCGATTAGTCCCTGTTTTGGCACCACGCGGCACCCGGCCTAGAACCGGCCTAGAACCGGCCTAGGCCGCATGCACCCAAAATACAATCGTTTGCATCCTGGTAAACCACTGATTTTGTGAGACTTGCTTGCGCGTGCGCTCTCGGCAAAGTTATCTCTCCGCTTTGCATAGTGTCTCATTAGTGTCTCATTAAGCCGTAATCGCTTTTCATCTTGTCTCGTTTTCGAGACGTTGTGCTGTTGTGCTTGTTTGTTTGTCTCGTTTTCGAGACGTTAGTGTCTATTTTTTTATACACTTTGCCCATAGTGTCTCATTAAGTGTCTCATTAGGTTCTGATAGTGTCTCATGTGTCTCATTAGGCCGTGTTAGTTCGTTTGGAGCACCCCGAGAGGCTGTATTGTTATGCGCCGCACTATGTAGAACGCGCGCATATAAGCCAACTAGGTCTAGAACTTTTTTCTAAGTGGAAAAAAGAACTGCGACCTAGTGGCTCTGGGGTTTCTCTTTTTCTCTTGCTTTATTCTTTCTCTCTAGGGGGGGGTATGGGGGGGGGTTTCTCTCTTTCTTTTTCTTCTCTTTTTCTCTTTCCAAGGGGGGCATATCCTACTGGCGGGGTGGGAGATGGCGGGCTGCTAAATCGGTCCCGGCCCCCGCCCCCGCCCTGAGCTGGGCTGAGCTGAGCTGAGCTGAGCTGAGCTGAGCTGAGCTGAGCTGGGCCGCTTTGATCTCCCATCACTTCTATAAGACATTATGTCACACTGCGGGTGTGTTGAAACGGTTAGACACAAAAGGGTCATTATGTCACACCATATCGGACGTTATCGTACTGGCGATGTTTTGCAAGCATAGGCCATGCCAACCGCGGAATTATGTTACTCTCAACGTTATGCGGCTATTATCACACCATATCGGACGATTGGCTCGCCCCTTGCTATGATATGGGGCGTGGCCGAGAGGCCGCACCGGATAAAACCCGACAAAAGAGGAGAGGGGAATACACCGTGAAATACTACAAAACGACAATACAAGTTGAGATCTTTTATGATGAAGATACAACTCCCTGGTCAGCAAAACCCATGCCTGACCCCGACCCCCACCACCACTACGGCCAGAATTTTTCGCATAGCAAAGGGGTTATCGTCGCAAACAGAGAAGTTACTCGCGAACAAATGCGAGAACTACTTGCCGCTGAAGGAAGCGAACACTTACTTAATGGTGAGACAATAACCTGAGAAGGAAAAGGGGACATGGGGCGTGGCCGAAAGGCCGCACGGATGCAAACACCATCACACGCAAGGCTAGATAGACCGAGAGGAGAGCAAAACCATGCAAACGATCACGAACAGCTTCCATCAATCGAGCGTGCATCTCCGGCCAGCCCAAGACGGCTACCTATCCCAGGGGCAATGCCAACGCGCTCGGCGCATACTCTGTGGGATCCAAGGTTGCCTTTGCGGGGGCGATTTGGGGGAGCGCGGCAAGCAGCAAATCGAGATAATTACATCAAGGGACCGCCACGGCGATCTCAGTGCGACGGTCAGGCCGTTGAGATAATTGCATTGCCGAAACGCCCCTTCGCGGGGGCGTCCGACCGGGACTTATCCCCCGGCGCTGAAGAGGCAGATACATCGAGAGGAGAGCGGATAAATGAACGCCAAACACGTGCATATTGCCAAGCAAGGTCGCGAAGCGATGCGAGCCTGGGCTGAGGCCAATCCGGACACAACGTTTGACGTCAGCGGCGCGACGTTTGAAACACCTGTTTCAGTGAGTGGCCTGACGTTCAAGTATTTCAACGCCGACAACGCGACGTTCAAGTATTTCAACGCCTACAACGCGACGTTCAAGTTTTTCTACGCTGGAGGCGCGACGTTCAAGCTGTTCTACGCCGAGGACGCGACGTTCAAGCTGTTCTTCGCCAGGGGCGCGACGTTCGGAACTTTCAACGCCAGGGGCGCGACGTTCAAGGGTTTCTACGCCAGAAACGCGACGTTCGGGATGTACGCCGGGGATGCGACGTTCGGGGATTCCGACACCGAGGGCGCAACACGAATAATCGGAAACAAAAGATGTCAACTGTGCCTTGTCCCGACGCCGAAAAACGCTTGAACTCCCCCCACGTAGTGGGATCACAAACCAAAAGAGGAGAGCGGAACCATGCAAACGAAAGAACAACGTGCCGCGTATCA
>Ga0307928_10001298_pt1 | contig 18946 bp, 28 predicted proteins | sample AceLakmetagen232_FD_201815 | JGI IMG/M metagenome (GOLD analysis project Ga0307928, IMG submission 201815) | Saline water microbial communities from Ace Lake, Antarctica - #232 | ecosystem: Environmental > Aquatic > Non-marine Saline and Alkaline > Saline | place: Antarctica: Ace Lake... | reverse complement strand
AGAAATTAAAGTTGATTCTGAAGATAAAATGCTCCAGTGGGCACAACAAGGTCATGATTATGGTCAAAAGATGCAGGACTTTAATAAAGACAAAGCAGCATTTGACGAAAAGAATTCTTTGTATCAGAATATAGATAATTACGCATCGGAAAATCCTGAATGGTGGGATCACGTTCAATCATCATTCAATAATAAAGATGCAAGTCAGCTTACCCAATCGGGCGTTGATCAAGAAAAACCAACTGAAGAAAATCCAGCTTTTGCCGAATTAAGGTCAGAAATGGATGAACTCAGAGAATTCAAAAGCGATATATTAGCAGAGAGAGAAGCTGGAAAAAGGGATAGTGAAGATAAGGCTTTGGATGCAGAAATCAATGGTATCAAGGAAAATTATTCAGATATCAATTGGAATGATGCAAACGACAAAGGTCAAAACCTAGAAACGCAAATACTTGAGCATGCTAGAGAAAATGGCATCAACTCATTTAAAACAGCTTTTCGGGATTATTATCATGAAAACCTTATTGCTAAATCTCAAATGCAAACAAAAGAGAAATTTATGGGAGAGATTCAAAGGCAAAAACAGCTAGGAATATTAGGCGAAACGCCATCCCCTGTTAAAAATGGTTTGACTGTCCCTACAGACATTAAAAATCAAAGTTATGATTCCCTAGTCAATGATGCACTTAGGGAGTATGGCATAGAATAAGGAGCTAAAAAGTGGCTTTAACATGGAACCAAGTTAGTGCTATTACATCAAAGAAATTCTTACCTAAATTAATAGACAACGTTTTTGACTCAAATCCATATATGGAGAGAGTTAAAAGAAATTCGTTAATGAAAATTGACGGTGGTGACTCTATTATGCAGCCTCTAGAGTACAGTACAAACAGCTCAAACGGTTGGTACTCAGGGAGTGAAACACTAGATACATCAGACAATGAACAAATTACAGCGGCTCAATATGATTGGAAGTTTTTCTATGTGAATCTAACTATTCTTAGAACTGAAGAGTTAAGAAATAGTGGAGATTCTGCAAAACTTAATATGGTTAAATCAAAAGTTAAGAATGCTGAAAAGACTATGTCTGATATTTTAGGTACAGCACTTTACAATGATGGAACTAACGCTAAGGCAATGTCTGGATTAAGACATAGTGTTGCAATTGCCTCTACAGTTGGTGGTATTTCTCAATCAAGTTATAGTTGGTGGCAAGGACAAGTTGATTCAACAACAACTACTATGACAATGGGTGCACTTCAATCTGAATATAGCAATGCTTCAATTGGTAACGATACACCTTCAGTTATCTTGTCAACTAGATCAAACTATGATCGATACTATGCATTACTACAACCACAGCAACGTTTTATGGATTCAGAAACTGCTAAGGGTGGTTTTACTTCTCTAATGTATAACGGAACTCCTTGGATTGCTGACTCTCATTGTCCAGCTAATCATGTATTTATGGTTAATGAAAAGTACATGCCTCTAGTAGCCCATAGAGACGAATATTTTAGATTCGAGCCTTTCGTAAAGCCAGTAAATCAAAATATTAGACTTGCAAAACTTTATTTTGCAGGAAATATGGCGCCTAGTAATAACAGAATGCATGCGAAATTTTCAGCAATCACAGCTTAAGGAGTTTTAAAATGACAATGTATTTTAATACAGCAATTGGATATGAAGAGACAGTTTCTCAAGTAACAGCAACTAACTCTGTTCGCTTAGGTGATAGAAGATGGCACGATGGAGAAGAGTACGTTTATTGCTATAATGCCGGTGGTGCAACTTTAACAACTGGTTTAGGAGTTACTCCAGCAACTGCAGCTAGTGGTTATTCAGTAGCAGGGACATCAACTACTGAGGTATTTAATCCATGTGTAGGAGTTGTTAAACAAACTGAAATTTCAACAAGTGAATATGGTTGGATTATGACCAAAGGTTATCACACAATTGCAATGGTATCAGCAACTACAGGTGATAAAGTTCCGATTGCGCTTGGTGCTAGTGGCAAGTTTATTGAAGCCGCTGGTGGTACTGGTTCGGTTGGGACTGGAGCCGTTGTTGGAGTTGCATTTAATGCAAACACTGGTGCGGCTGGTGCAGTTTATGCAAGAATAGGAAGAGATTTTTAATATTCCGTTTTCCGAGACGGGATTGGGCCTAATCTCTGAGCTACGCTAGTAAGGGGTTAGGCTTTTTATTATTTCAAAGGATATATATGATTAAGAATGTTGAAATGTTTTTTGAATTTTTGCCTTACATCTCAAAGGCTCCTAAGAAAAAGGAAGAGATGTATAAGCAGGCATGCTCAAATGATAAAGTGACCATTAATTCATGGAGAGATATTTGGTTAAAAAACATTAGAGCAAACAAAGCAAAGTATGGTGATTTTAATTCAAGATCTATAGGCAAGTTCTACAAAAAGTTTGATAAACAACCGTGTATAGTTGTCGGCTCAGGCCCATCACTTAAGGGGAATGTTGACAAGCTTAAAGATACCAAAGGAATCCCTATAGTTTCATGTTTGCATAACTTCCATTTTTTGGAAGATAATGATGTACCAGTTGATTTTTATGTGACCCTAGATGCAGGTGCTATAACTTTGGAAGAAATTTCTGAAGGTGGTAAAAAAACGCATGAAGAGTATTTGGAGAAAACAAAGGGTAAAACATTATTAGCATTCATTGGATCACCACCTGAATTACTTGAGCAATGGAGAGGGGACATCTATTTCTTTTCATGCCCTTTACCTGACAAAGACTTAATAAAAGAGATCCAAGAAATTGAGGTCTTTAATATGTTCGTTAGTACAGGTGGTAATGTTCTAGGAGCTTGCACTTATATTGCAAAAGGCATTTTAGGGTGTAACCCTATAGTGTTTGTTGGTGCAGACTTTTGTTTTAGTTATTCAAGGAAATTTCATGCATGGGATAGCAAATATGATGCAACACTTGGTAATTGTCTTAGAGCAATTGATGTTTTTGGTAACTCAGTATTAACATGGCAATCATATTACAATTTTAAAGTTTGGTTTGATTGGCTAGCTGAAACTGTACCTGGGATCTATATAAATGCATCGGAAGGTGGGTTATTTGGAGCATATCAAGAAGGCAACATAATTTCAGTAATGCAAAAGAGTTTAGGAGATGTAATCAGGATGTATTCACTTCATGCTGACTTAAAAGATCAATGTGAATCTCCTGAAAAGAACAGTAATATTATCTTATTTTAAGAGAGGTTTATAATGGCTTGGGATGTTTCAGTAGTTAAAAAGACAGTTTATGGTGCAGACAGAGTAGTAATATTATCATGCGTTGCTGATGCAGCTACATTTAATGTAGTGACTGGTTTGGATATAATTGATTATTTCAGTACTGGAAAGATGAGTGCAACTGCAGGTACAAACCAAGCAATGTACGCAAATTCAAGTGCAACTGGAGTTGATACTAAAGGTACAATTGGTTGTAGTGGTTTTACATCAGGTGACGAATTATTCATTTCTGTATATGGTAGGTAAATTATGGGTTACGGACCAGTAGCTGTATTTACAGCAACAATGTCAAGTAGTGCAACTTTTTCAGAAGCAATTGATTTGCATCATGGTTGGAGTCATTTGCATTTGGGAGTTCCGACAATGGCAAGTAGTAGTTTATATGTAACAACAAGCTGTGATGGTGAAACGTATTATAGAATTATCCAAGAAATTGCATCCACTACTGTTACGGTAAATGAGACATTTAGAATTGATTCTAGTGCAACACAAAGATGCGTTAGTATCCCAAATCCTTCAGCAAGATATATAAAGATTGAATCTACTTCTGGTATAACTGATGTTATAACTACTTTCAAAATTTTGTGTACGTGATAAGTGCATATAATTAAAATTAAAAGGATATAAAAATGGCACTAGTTAAAGTTTGGAATGATAATGTTTTCCCTTATAAAGAAAATTTTAAAGATGAGAAGATTTTCATTAATGCTAAAGATTTTATTGAAATGGAAAATGATGATGCAGTCTTATTCAAGGGAACGTTTTGTTCTCCATCAAAAGATGCAGGTGGTGGTTTTAAGCCTGAAACATTTAAGATGATTCGTATTGAACAAGTTAAAAAACCAGTGCCTAGAACATCATTTTTTAAGTGTCAAGCATGCGGTAAAGAACTTGGTAGCGCTGTCGAATTAGATAAGCATATCACTAAAGAGCATTCTGATATTCTAATTGAAGATGAAGAGAAGAAAAAAAGGACTAAATAATGCTTAAACTAGCAGGATACTGGACAGCTACTTGTAGAGGTTCCAATGGAGAAGTTAAAGGTAAAAAGGAAGGTCATAACGTCGTCACTGATGTTGGTAAAGAATTCCTTGCATCTTTTTTAAATAGCTCAGTTGCAGCGGCCTCAACATTTACAATGAGATATGTAGGGGTAGGTAGTGACTCAACTGCTGAAGCGGTTTCGAATACTGCACTAGGTACAGAGCTAGGTCGACATACTGGTACGGTTTCTTATATCAGTAATCAGATCTATCAAGTCAAAGCAACTTTTGCAACTGGATCAGCTACTGGTGATGTATCTGAGTATGGGCTATTTAGTGCTAATGCTGCAGGTACAATTTTATCTAGAGATACTGAAGGGACTATTGCCGTAGGCTCAGGAGATACTTTAGAAGTTACCTGTCAAATCACAATTGCATAGGATAATGCCATGGCCGATCATACTGTCACAATTACTAATAGTATCTTCACCTATGGCTTAGCTGAACCTACTAGATGGAATGAGTTTAATTGGAATGAAGCTAATTGGGGAGAGGGTACGCTCCTTATCCCAAAAAGCATTGGAAAATTAATTAGTAATAATGTTTCTCCAACTACATCAGTTTCTAAAAAAACTCATAAAATTATTCTAAATTTACTCAATCCATCTAGTGCAGTTTTTAAAGGTGCCGTTAGAACAATCAAAAACAATTTATCTGTATTAAGCCACAATGAAGATATTTTCAAATTTACCGGTAATGGTTATTACTACATTTTTAAGAGACCAACAAAGGATGGAGCTGATCGTGTAGATTCTAGCTATACATCTGATAGTGATCCTGGAACTTCATACTCAGTATCAAGTGATCCAGCTACACCTTACACAGAGCTATAAAGGGGATATATGACTCCTACACAAATAATTGAGACTGCAAGAAATAGATATAATGCTATTAATGATACGTTTTATTCAGATGGTGAAATGCTAATGAATATGTATTTAGCTCAACAAGAATTAGTCCAATATGGGATGATAATTGAAGCAACATTTGAGACAACTACAGTTGCAGACCAACAAGATTACAGTTTTCCTTCAAACACAATATCTATAAAAAGAGTAGAGTATGATGGGTCAAAACTAAAACCAATAAATATGAGAGAAGATGATGCTCTCACTATAAATGATTCAGCTACTACAAATTCAGGTGAGCCATCATATTATTTTATTTGGAATGATACAATCTCATTAAGACCAATACCTGATGATGCAAAAACATTAAAGATAAGGGGATTTAAAGAACCTGATATCCCAGTGATTGGATCAACATTAGAAGTTCCCTCTTTTTTTCATGGTGCAATAGTTGATTTTTGTATTAAGTCAATGGCCGAAAAAGATGAAAATTGGCCTCATTATGATCGATTAGCTAATAAATTTGAAGCGTTTTGGAAGGCAAAGATCAAAGAATTTGTTGCAATTAGAAAGAAAAAGGATGGGTTTTCTGTAGTTAACAATGAAGATAGCCTGCCATTTACTGTATTGGGGAGCCTATGACCTCTCCATATAGAAGAATATATCCAAGTACTGGGGATGCATTAATCTTTTTAGATGGCGGTTTGAATTCTAAATTTCCAGTATCGACTATACTGGATAATGAATCCCCTGATTGCCTTAATGTTAGTTTTGAAAATGGCGCAGTTGAAACCAGGGAAGGTATTACAAAGGTAAACACTGCACCGATAGCATCAGCTTCAATTGACGGTCTTTATACCAGGAATGATAATAACAGTAATCAAACCATGATTGCATTCAGTAATGGTAGTGCATATACACTGGATGGATCATCATTTATAACAATAGCTAGCTCACAATCAAACTATACCCCTGGTATTAGAGTGGCTTCATCTGAATATGAGAATCATCTATTTTCATGTGACGGGTTGGCAGTTCCTTATAAATATAACGGTACTGACTGGACTAGGCATGGTGTTTATCCACCAACAACTACGAGTACAGTTGCTACAAATGCAGCTGGACTATTGACTGGATCATATAACTATAAAGTAACTTTTGAAAATTCTCAAGTTGTTCAAGGTGATGTTGGGCCTGCCAGTGTTACTTTTACAGCTGCATCAGAATCAATATTAGTATCAGCTATACCAGTAGCTCCACAATCATATGGAGTTTCTTCTAGAAATATCTATAGAACAATTACTAGTGGGGTTGAGTATTATTTAGCTGGAACTATTAACGACAATACAACTACTAGTTTTGTAGATAATGTTGAGGATGATGCTTTAGGAGCAACTGCACCAACTGACAATGGAGTTCCATCAAAATACGGTATCATAAAGTATCATCAGGACAGATTATTTATAAATGATGTAGGTAATCCAAACTTAGTTAAATATTCTGAACTGACTAATCCATATGTTTTTAAAGCATTAAACTTTTTAACAGTTGGTGATAATTCATTTGATATTGTTAAAAGCTTTGAAGTCTATGAAAATGGTTTGTTAGTTTTTGGAAAAAGAACAACTACCTTAATATATATGCCTGATACTGATCCAGTAAATTGGGTTAAAATTGTTTTGAATGGCCATTATGGGAGTTCTTCTCCTTTTGGGATGGCAAAAATAAAGAATCAAGTGATTTTCCCAGCAACTGAAAATGGTGAGTTTGTAGGCCTTGGCGTTGTCTCAGGAGCTAGCTTCCAACCTAGTGCAACACTATTAACAGTGTCGGCAAGTGGATCAGATCTTTTATCAGATAAGATTGAAGATCAAATGAACCTAGTCCAGCAAGGAGAAATAGAAAATATTTCATCAATTACATTTAAAGAAAAAGTTTACATAAGTGTAACATATGGTTCAGGAGAAACTAAAAACAATAGGATTTATGTTTTAGATTCTAGTATCTCTAACTTGTCCAGGAAGCAAAAAATAACAATGGTTCCATGGTCGGGGATAAGTGCAGAACAGTTTACCATTTATGATAACAATCTTTATTCTGCTAGTTCACTTAGTGATGGGTTTGTTTATAAGATGCTAGATGGAACATACAATGATGATAGTACTGCTATTGATTCATATTATGAGACAAAAGAATTCACTGGTTTTAAAGGTGATGAAAACTTCAGTAAAGACTTTAGATATTTAAGAATGCTTGTTGATAAAGCAGGCGATTATTATATGAATATGACAGCTAGAGAAGATTCAGATAAAGGTACTGGTAATACTCAACAAATCAATTTAAATCCAAGTGGTTCACTTTGGGGGACAATGATTTGGGGTGTTGATTTGTGGGGTGGTGGTACTTATCAAGAAGATATTAAAGTTTTTCTAGGTGGAGCTAGAGGGAAAAGAATTCAATTTAGATTTACCAATCAAAACACAGTAGATCAAAGGTTCAAGGTGCATTGGATTAAGTATGCATATAACCTAAAAGGATTTAGATAATGGCAACAAATAACAGTGTTAATCAAAGTATAAGTGAACAATTTGATCCATTTAGAAAACAATTAAAGCAACAAGCATCAAGACAGAAAAGTAGTGAAGAAAAACAAGTAAAAAGACAATTTGCTAGGACAGGACAAACTGGATCAGGTGCTTTTGTTAAAACCTTAAGAGATGCAGGCAGGAGAGAAGGTGAGGCAATCCAACAAGGTGAGTTTCAAATAGGTGCTCAAGAAGCTATTGAGAGAAGAAGGCTTAATGAAATTGAAGCTGGAAGAGAATTTGCTGCAGCTGAATCTCAAAAAGGTAGAGAATTTGCTTCAGGAGAGGCCAAATCACAAAGAGAATTTACATCAGGAGAAGGTAAAACTCAGAGAGGTTTTGCAAGTTCCGAAAACTTATTACAACGTGCATTTGCTAAAGCAGAAGCTGGAGACCAAAGGGCATTCCAACAAGGGTTAGAAGATGTAAAATTAGCATTCCAAGAAGATCGTGCAGTTGCTGAAGATAAATCAAGAGCAGAGCAGCTTGCAATACAGCAACAAACAATAGATTTTGAGAAAAGTGTTGCTGAATTTAACAAACAAATTGCTCTAGCTGAATTAGGTAAAGATACATCCCTAATGGGATCAATGTTCCCTCAACAAAAAGAAGGGCAAGGTTTTATTGAAAGTATTTTAAGTCCTATTCCAGGTGGTAGTTCTATGGGTCAACCTTTATCTAAAATTGAGAATATCATTACTAATCCAGGTGCCTCTTTCAGTAAATTAAGCAAATGGTGTTTTACTGGTGACACTTTAGTTGTAATGGCAAATGAAACACTGAAGCCAATTAAAGATATAGTTTTAGGTGACAAATTAAAGTCTGGTGGAAATGTTTATATGACAGGAACTGGATATACTGAAGAATTGAAACTATACAATCATGATAAAGTTACTGGCTCTCATGCCGTTCTAGAAAATGAATGGAAAAGAGTAAGAGATTGTGAACATGTAGATATAGAAGGAATTCATATTGTTCATTTCTTATCTTGCGATAATCATATAATGGAAACTAAGAAAAACATTTTTAGAGATTATGATGAAATGGACAATACTAATGCATTTACTGAAGATGAATTATTAGAAGAAATGAATAAGGAGTTAATCAATGGCAATGCAAATTAGATCACCTCAACCTAAAAAAAGTGGGCTAAGTAAACTAATGAGTTTTGGCAGCTCTGTAGGTAGTATTATGGCGGCTCCTGCTACTGGTGGGATGTCACTTACTGCATTACCTGGATCATTGGAAGGAATGAAAGAAGAATCAAACGCACAACCTCTACAGCAAAGAAGTGGAGCACAAATATCTAAACCTTCTCAAGGAGAGAGTGGGCTTAGTAAATTAGCTACACTTGGTAATATTGCGGGGACAGCCGGTGGTATTTCAGGCGGTATGCCAGGTGGTGGCGGTATGCCAGGTGGTGGCGGTATGCCAGGTGGTACTTCACAAAATAAAGCACCAGAGAGTAATGCTTTTTCTAGAAGGGCCATGGATCAGGGGCCAGTAAGTTTAACTGATGAAGAAGTTATCCAAACATTTAGAGATTCAGAAGATATGTTAAATCAATTTAAAGATCCAGACCTTAACCAAATAAGACCTCAATTAATGCAAGCAATGATGATAGCAAAAAGAAGACAATTGCAAGGACAACCACTATATCAACCTCAAGGCTTTAATCAAGGAGTATCATAATGGCTCAAATATTAATGCCTAGGCAAAAAAAAGATGGATTAGACAAATTGGCTCAAGTGTTAGGCATCATAAACACTGGTTTTGGTATTAAAACTAATTTTGATAAACAAACACTTATTAATAAACAACAAGAAGCTGAAGCTGCATTAGCTCCTCAACGTGAAGAACAAGCAGGTCTTAAAAATCAACTTCTTTCAGCACAAGTTTCAACTGAGAAAAATAGAGGTGGTTTAGCTCAAAAGGCAAGAGAGGCAAGTTTACAACAAGAATTAGCTAAAGAACAAAGAAGCCAAAAATTTACTCTAGGGAGAGATAGGGAAAAAGAAAAAGTAGCAACTGATACTAGGTCTTTAAAAAATATTAATGAAGTTGTTAAAGAGAGAAATAGATCTCCAATTACTCAAGATACTCAAAAAATAGTTAACTCATTCCAAAGAGTTTTAGCAACTCAGAAAACAGCTGCTGGAGACCTTGCTTTAGTTTTCAATTTTATGAAAATGCTAGATCCCGGGTCAGTTGTAAGAGAGAGTGAATTTGCAAATGCAGAAAATGCAGCTGGAGTACCTGATAAAATTAGAAACAAATGGAATAAAATGCTTAGTGGAGAGAGACTAGCCCCACAACAAAAGAAGAATTTCATTAATCAATCAGGTTCTATATTTAAAGGACAGATAATTAGTCAAAATAGATTTGATAAAAGCATGGTTGACGCTGCAAAAAGTAGAGGTGTAGCAACTGATCAAAGTATTTTTACAAAATTTGATATCCCTAATGATGTTTTGGAAAAATCATTTGCAAGGCTCGGGATTGAAAATAAAAAAACTGTAATACCAAAGAACCTACAAAAAACTCATAGTGTTTTATCGAAACTTACAGGTTCAAAAAATAAAGCTGATATAATGAATAGAATCGATGAAATAATGAAAAAGAGAAAAAATACAGCTAATACTGGCTTCAAAAGATCAGGGATGTCAGGAAGGGAGCTATAAAATGGCAAAAAAAGTAACATCGATTGATGATTTACCTACAAGTGATTTAGTACAACTTAGAAAAGTACTTATGGAACAACAAAATCAAGGTAAATCTGAAGACGAATTAAAAGCTGAAGATCTTGGTAGTTTACGAAAATTATTAGCCGAAGGTAGTGAACCTTCCTTAGGTGATAAAGCTTTAAAAGGAGTTGCTGCAGTAGGTGAGTTTGTTGATAAATTTACAGGTGCTCCTGCTAGAACTGTAATAGGTAAACTACAAGATGATATTACATCCCCAATAGATGCGTTATCGGCTGGTGCTAGTCAGTTCGGGGCAGACCCCAAACTTGCACCAACTGGTAAAGATATTGCATCCAAGGCAGGATTAAGCACTGAAGAAACAATTGATTTACCTTTACTTGGTAAAGTATCCCCAGCTGGGATAGCTGGTTTTGGTGTTGATGTTGTAGCTGATCCATTAAGCTTAATTCCTGGAGTTGCATTCACTAAAGCAGGCTCAGGTATTAAGGCAGGTGTAAAAGCTGTAACTGGTTTAGGTAAGCAGGCTAGTGTTAAAATTGCCAGAGCTGTTACTCCTAGAACAGTTGAGGCAGTTGAATCAGTTGCAAGAATGATAAAGGATAAATTTAAGCCAACCATTGCTGGAGATGCAAAAGAATTTACTGATCTTGCAGTAAAGCATGGTGTTGAACTAACCGATGAAGTTAAAGACTTAATCGATTTTGATAAAACGAGTGCAATAAATAGGCAACTAAGGAAAGGTGCTGAAGGTGTATTAGGTGAGAAGTTAAACCGTGGAGTTAGAACTGCAATCGATGAAGTCAACCAAGCTTTAGAAAACTTTAAAAATAAATTCTCTCCAATTGGTGAGCCTATATCTGAAGTAACTGCTGGTGATGTAATTAAAGAGGGTTTAACCAAGTCTAAAGAAGAGTTACTGTCCAGTTTAGATGTAACTTATAATACAGTGGTAAAACAACTTGATTCTTCAATTCCAGGTAAAGTAAGGGTCTCTTTAGTTGACATTGATCCAAAGCTTGCCAATGTCTTTAGTACAAAGATTAATAAGATTAAGAATGAAGCTGAAAAGATATTACAATTTGGTGGTAAGAGAAGAAAACAAGAAGCTACTGAAATTATAGATTTTATTGAAAATCTTGAAAGTACAAGTGGTGACTTAGGAGCAATGGCATTACAACTTAGAGAAGTTGGAGAAGATGCTTTTGGTAAAGTTATACTAGGACAACCTTCAGTTAATGTTAGATTATCTAGAGACCTTTATGGCGTTATTTCAGACTCGTTAGTTGATGCAACTAGAAGTGGTTTAGGAGATGATGCAGCTGAAAGTTTACTTGCAAATAACAAAGCATTAAGTAAATTCTTTACTGATGAATCACCTATTGTGAGAGCATTGAGATCTGATCCATCTCCTGAAAAGCTATACAAGAAATTAGTTTTAAATGGAGATACCAAGACAATCCAATCATTAAAAGAAGTACTCTCTCCGGAAGAGTTAGGAGCTTTAAAGAATGCCTTTATTGATTCAATTTCTCCAAAATCAATTGATCAAAATGTCTCTTATAAGACAATATTTAATAACCTTAAGAGAAACAAAAAGAATATCGTAGCTGAATTATTTGAGCCTGATGAACTTGAAGAGCTCTTAGATATTTTAAGGTTAGGGGATAGGCTTAATCTTCCATTTATGTCTTTGTCTGGAACTGGTGGTAGTAACTCATTTAAGAGTGTTTTAAAATCTATTCCAGAAGAAATTTTCAATGGAAAAATTCTAGAGTCATTGAAGAAAACGGCTAGAGGTACAGCATCAGATAAAACTGATGAATTAGTAAATGCCGCTAAAAAAGGGTTTAATAGAAGTAATTTACCACCAATTATAGGTGGTAGGACATCAGGCTTAAGGAAGGGAGCAAAAGCGGCTCAATTAACATCACAACAAGAAACAAATAGACAAACACCAATAGAAAGAAGAGTTCAACTTAGAGGGGGATTATAATGGCATCACCGAGCGTAACATATACATTTACAAACTCAACACCAGCAGATGGCACGCAAGTTAATACTAACTTCACTGATCTTATAAATGCCATGAGTGATGGCACTAAAGATTTTTCAATATCGGCATTAACAGTTGCTGGATCAGCTACCTTAAATGGAGCTGTGACGTTAGGTAATGCCAGTGGTGATGATATAACTTTCACAGGCTCACTAGCATCAACGATTACTATCAAGGTAACAAATAGCTATGATATTGGAGCAAATACATTAGGCATTAGAGGTATATATTTTGGTAGTAGTGATAGCGCTGCAAACTCAACTAAGGTTATTGCTGGATCATTGGCGGCTGCAAATACTGTAATTTTGCCAGAAACTGATACTACTTTTCCTGCTGCTGATGGATCGGATGGGGATTATTTAAAAACAAATGGATCAGGTGTTTTGTCGTTTATTACCGGGCCTCTCTTAACTCAGTGGGCAGCATATACCCCATCTGGAGCATGGGGTACATCGGGTATTGGTTGGTCTGGTTTTTGGAGAAGAGTAGGTGATACTATGCAAGTACGTGGGATGGTAACTCCCACAGGCTCAGTGACTGGAACTTTTACTTTTTCAATACCTGGTGGTTATACAATAGATACTGCAAAACTTGACACAGTTTCAGCAGGTTTAATTTTAGGAACCGCTGGTGGTAGAGATGGTGCAGCAGCTATTCACGTTGGGATAGTGACTTACGAATCAACAACTGTAGTTAGAATCTATGGAGATGATGGACTTGGAGCATGGTCGGCAACGGTTCCATTTACATGGGCAAATAGTGACAAAGTATTTCTTAAATTTGAAGTTCCAATAACTGATTGGGTTTAAGATTAAGATGAGAGAAATAATTGAAATACTTAAAGCTGAATCTGAAAAAAATAGAGAAGAGCATAAAGAAATTTTGGCAAAAGTTGATATTATTAAGCAGTTTCAAAATGATCAAAATACGAGAATAACTTTAGTTGAGTATAAGTCCTCAATTATTGGAGCTGCAAGCGGTGGCATTGTAGCTCTAGTTGTTCTAATTATCGGATATGTAAAATCTAAGATGAAAATTTAAGGGGTGTTGAGCGGCACAGAATGGAAATTAAGATACCGCTCAACGATGAAAAATTTGAAAAGATTTTAATTTTTCAAACAACCAAACAAAAACTATAATACTTATTTCTTTTTGTAAAGATCTTCCATGCAATCTTTGTATATCGAATTGACATATAATCTAACGCTGTCAATCTTTCCCTCATCTATTAAGCTGTTAGGTGTTTTATTCCAAAGCATATCATTTTCAGTTCTAAACCATTTATCTATACTACGCACTGATCTAACTATATTTACATTTTCATATAGTCTTTCATCACATGCATTAATCATTATAATTATCTGTATCATCTTTGTAGAGTTAGACATTTCAGGCATTTCTTGCATTTTAAAATTCTCCAATATAGAATATTAACATGATAATAACTATTGATGATAATGTTACACCTGGCAAACGAAGAGAGTTATTAAAAACTTTACCTATCAAGCATGCTATAGAGAAATTTGACTCGATGAAGAAGGCGTCTATTTTCCTAGGTTATTCTTATAGATATGTAAGAGAGACAGTAAAAGAGTATGATTACTTAAGGAAAATTAGAGATAACTCAAACATAGTAACACTTATTACTAAGGAGAATGAAGAATGAATACTGAAGTAATAGCAGCAGTAGCTGAAACTGCACCAAGTTGGATGATTTATTTTACAGTAGCGGTCGGTTGTTTACTTGCAATTTCAGAAGCATTATCAGTAATCCCATCAGTAAAATCAAATGGTATTTTCCAAGCTATTGGTAATATCTTGAAAGCTATTTCAGGTAAAGACGAGTGAGTGATCCAGTAACTGGAGTAGCAAGTGCTTTCACTATGCTACTCTCAGTAGTCAATAAAACAATGGACATGTTACCTGATTATGAGCAACGTAAAAAAGAGAAATTCTATAAGATGCAGAGGGACTATAGTAATGAGAAAAATAAAGAATTTCCAAATCGTGATGATAATCTTGTTGGTGTTTACCGGGATCGCTGCTTGCAGTTCGTTGCCGTCTTTAGTGCTGAAATTTCAAGCAAGAAGGTATAGACCTTGCGCTGATGCAGAAATAAAACTTCATAGGCCTGAGTGGAAGGGTAATATCCTTTTTTGTTGGAGATACTGCGCTAAATATAAGACCTGGAGAAAACATATTTCAAAGAACTGTGTAAGTTGGAAAACAAACATTCTTGATACTCAAGAAGATTTTTACAAACTTAGGGCTGGTGGATTTGTTTTAATTAATGAAGAGAGGATTGATTAATGACAGGAGCTGAAGAATTAGTAAAAACTCATTTTGATGATTTTCTTGAACAATTTATATGCCATAGATTCAATTACTCTAATGTTAATTGTAACATTGTTATTAGAAAAATCAGGTCATACCTAGAGAGTGATACTCCTTATAAAGTAATTTACAAACAACATAGGTCTAGAAGAAATTTAGCCTGGATAACTAAAGGTGATCTTTACACTATCAACATAAACACTAGAAACTTAGGTAGAAGTGATCAATCTATTGCTGGCAGCATTGCTCATGAAATAGTCCATTTGGTTAATAATAGAACCAAAGAGTATAGATTCTCACATCCATCTTTAAGGTTTTGGAGAAAAAAGAAGGTGTTAAATAGCGCACCATATGTGATTGGTAGAGAATTTAAAAAATACCTAGAATCACTTTGCTAGCTCCCATTTTACAGTATCTAGTACTTCTTTTTCTAACAACTTGTTATCATCCAACTTTGCTAATAACAAGTCAGCACCTAGTCTAATAAATTGAGCCTTTGTAATATTCATTTTATCTATTTTCCCTAAAACATCTTTACAAAAATATATACTTAGCACTCTTTTATCTTTAATTGTGTAACTAGTCCTATATTCCCCAACTATAGCCGGGATTGGTGCTTTCATGTTTTACCTTATGTTAAAATTAAATATTGCAAAGTAATATACTACAATATATATAACAGTTAACAAAGGGCATATATGATAAAAATAGATAGCTTAGAACAGATTAAAGAAATTGAAAGATCAGGTGAGTTAATTGGAGAGTTTGATATTGATGATAAAATATATCATCACAAAGATTGCCCTGGCATAAGTAGATCAAAATTAAAGACCATGTTAAGATCATATAATCATTACTTGTATCAAGAAATGAAAGAAACAAAAGCTTTATTGGTAGGAAGGGCACTACATGATGCCATTCTTATGGACAACCTTGATCAATACATCACATTTGATGGTGATAGAAGAACCAAAGCAGGAAAAGCAGAATATGCAGAAATGCAAGAGTCAGGGAAAACATTCCTGGATAAGGTTGATCTGGCAATAGTTAAAGGCATCTATAAAGCAGTCAATGAGCATATGACCTGCAGAAATATAATGAAAGATGCAACAAATGAGAGGGCATTTTTTTGGAGAGACCACGACACTGGAATATTATGTAAATGTAAACCTGACATTCTCAAAAGAGATATGGGCATTATTGCAGACATTAAAAGCACTGATGATGCTAGACAGTCAGCATTTATCAGGTCTGTTACAAAGTTTGATTATGATATGCAGGCAGCATTTTACTTAGATGGCGTGAATGCATTTCTAGGAGAAGATACAGTAAAGCATTTTATCTTTATTGGGTGTGAAAAATTTACACCATTTGAAATAGGACTATATGTTTTGGATCAAGATAGTGTTACGACTGGTAGAGAAGTGTATAAAGAAGCACTTAAATATTACAAGAATTGCTTAGAAAAAGCCGATAAAGAAAAAGGCTATAGTAAACAGATAAGAACAATCAGTCTAGCTAGCTGGGCACAGGACATTAACAATAGGATATGAAATGGATTTAACAACATTAGACAACCAAAAAATAGAGCAAATGAGGGCAGTAACTGAAGTGCAAGCGGGCATGGTTATTGCTAAGAAGTTTCCACGAAATGAAGTCCAGGCAATGCAAAATATTATGAGTGCATGTCGTAGACATAGATTTGCCCAGCAAGCTTTATACTCTTACCCTAGAGGTAATCAAGTAGTTTCAGGCTCAAGTATTAGGATGGCCGAAGCTTTGGCCCAATATTGGGGTAACATAGATTTTGGGATTAAAATAATAGAACAAAGAGCTGATGAAAGTGAATGTATTTCGTATTGTTGGGATATCCAAAACAATGTGAAAAGTACTAGAGGTTTTACTGTTAAGCATCAGAGAGATACCAAAAAAGGCCCGATTAAATTAACTGTAGGTAGAGATATTTATGAGGCTGTAATGTCTCAGGGCGCTAGAAGATTAAGAGCATGTATTCTTGCCTTGATCCCTCAAGATATTCAAGAAGAAGCCGAACAGGCATGTGAAATAACTATGAGAGAGGCAATAAAAGAAAACACTGTAAAAGTATCCATTACTAGGATGATAGATGCATTTGGCAAGCTGGAGAAGCCAGTTACTAGAGAAATGATTGAATCCAAAGCAGGTAAATCTCTAGAAGAGTTTAACTCAAATGACATTGTAGGTTATCAGAAGATATATGCTTCTTTGCGTGATAAAATTAGTGGACTTGAAACGTGGGGCTTTGCTAAAACTAAAGAAGTAGTAAATGAAGAGCTAAACCAAAAGCTACAATAGGAGTGTTTATGATTTACGCAAAGGTCACATTTCCCATGGGGGCAGCATATCTAAAAATAGATAAACTACTTGATTATAAAAAGACTAAATTCCAAGAAGTAGCTATTGCAGATATACCTATATTGGGAAGAACTCTATTAATTGATAACAAGGTTCAAACTTGTTACCGGGAGTATAAGGCATATCATGATGCGCTTGTTTATGAACATAAAGCTAATGAAGATCCTGAAGAATGTCTTATCTTGGGAGCAGGAGAAGGCGTTACTGTTTTTAAATGTGCCAATATGGGCTATAAAGTAACCGCTGTAGATATTGATAAAGAGTGCATTGAAATGATATCTAAGCATCTTAAAAGTTGGAATGATGGGATTTACGATCATATCAACAAAAAATTTAGCATGATATTTATAGATGCTATGGATTATTTAAAATCTTTGCCTGATAATCAAATTACATATTTAATATTCGACCTAACTGAGCCTTCCAAGGCATCACAAAAATGCTATTCTGAAGAGTTTATACAGGAAGTGCATAGAGTTCTAAAGAGTGGTGGGATATTTTCATATCAAGATGGAGATGCACAAATTGAATCAATTCTTACCCCTATAGTAGAGAAAAGATTTAAAAATGAATCAAGCATTATAATTAGTTCTGGATGGAGATTTGGGCATATTTTCAAATAATGCCATGCAACCTTAAATCCCCCTATGAAGAAACATTATCAAAAACTCTTAGAACTTCTAAATTCGATAGATACCGACATTTAAAAAAAGTTTATATTAGATACGGTTTAGGTTCATTAAATGACCATGGCTTAATGAAAGTATATCTGTTAATAACCATGATTGAAATATCTTTTATAATGCATGGGAGATTTTTTTAAAAATGTTTTTTCCCAAACTATAGGTCTATTCAAAAATCTTTCTTCTCCTTTTCCAAGATTATACTTCCAGGTTCTAAAATTTGCCTCATATACATGGGCATCACTCTCAAGATCTTTTATCATTACAGCAGCGGGTGACTCAATTAGATTGCCTCTGTCGCCACTGCTTGATATCGCATATGGATGCTCATTAAAGTAAGCCAACCACCATTTGGCTATTTCGTAGTCTCTTCCATACCGAGTTAAAATTCTTTTTATATCCCAAAGTTGAGTATATAAGTCTGTAGACAATTTTTTACAAAGCAGTATGTTTTTAGTTGATTCTGAAATATAATTGATGTACTTAATAGACTTCATAATTAGCTCGAATAAGTTATGATGTTTTAAGCCTAGGAAACTCTAAATTCCTAGGCTTTTTTGTTTCCTGACACTTATACAATATTAATTTAAAAAAAGTCAAACGATAAGTATTTGATACTGTTTACTTGTGTTGCAAAATGCTACGCATATACAAACAGAGAAACTTGACATCATATAACAATTATTTTACATAAGAAGCTCCTGCTCATATTCGGCTGTTCGGCTGTTCGGCTGTTCGGCTGTTAGATCTAAAACAAAAAAATAAAAAATCAAATTTCACTGAATCCTTAGAATCTACCGAAAACGGAGAAGGCTTCACTCTCTTATTAACTAGCACAGTTAAGACTTCTCCAGGTGCATACATGTTGAGCTACACCGTGAAATTTGATTTTTTTTATTTTTTATCTTCTTGAAGAAAAGAAGGGCTAAAAAGTTTATCTAGCAGTCGATTGTAACTGGCAATGTGAATGAAGAATCTCTTTCATGCTATCTATTCCCTATCGTATCGTGATAATCATTACTCT
>Ga0307928_10001297_pt1 | contig 18946 bp, 26 predicted proteins | sample AceLakmetagen232_FD_201815 | JGI IMG/M metagenome (GOLD analysis project Ga0307928, IMG submission 201815) | Saline water microbial communities from Ace Lake, Antarctica - #232 | ecosystem: Environmental > Aquatic > Non-marine Saline and Alkaline > Saline | place: Antarctica: Ace Lake... | reverse complement strand
GTTAATTTACTATTTTTTCTTTTTTCTTCCTTTTTTCTTTTTTGCCATTTGTTAGTCCTGTTTTATTTATTTGATCTATTCTATATAATTTTTCTTTGCTTCTTTCATAGCATCTTTATATTGAATAGTTGGATCTTTTTCTCTCATTTCAGCAAATACTTTCTTTAAATGCACTAGCCAAGTATTTGTTCTTTTTGGTTTATCTATTGGTTTCATCTTATCCAATTAAACCTCTAAATATTGAAAGTGATATATTATCCATAAATGCTGCTGGATTATTTTTAAATCTACTTGCCCATTCTCTTGCATATGGTTCAAATCCTTCATTTGGAAATCTTTTTAACATAAAGGAACAATATTTTGAAGTATCTCTAGAATTTAGTCCTTCATCTTTGGCTATTCTTATATAGTCTTTTTTAGTTAATTTTTTCATCATTTTTTAACCTCCTTTGCTGTATTTTTCCAATCTTTAGTTGCCATTAATGTTTCCTCATAAGTTTTTTACTTTGTAATCTATCTTTTCTAAATTCAGATAATGTTTTAAAATGACCCATTAGATAACCATCTCTTGTTCTAAAAATCTGTAAACCTTTACTTCCAATTGAACCATATCCAACAGAAAACTTTTTTGTTCTTATAATAGTATATTCTTCTCCTAAGTAAGATAAATGTTTTGTTTTCATTTTATTTTCTAACTCCTATTCTATGTTTTTTCATCTTATCTTCTTAATTTTTAATACTGTAACTATTTCTGTTGATCTGGTATTTAAATCATTCCAAAAACTTTCATATCTATTTTTTATATCCATCAAATTATCTTTTGGAAATAGTTTATTTGTTTTAGTATTAATTATTTCATTTCTAATTTTGCCTACTTGTAAACCAGTAATTCTATTTCTTGCAACACCTGTTACTTTATATTTTGCCATTTTTATCTAAGATCCCAATATAAATTACCTCTAACTTTCTTAAGTCTTGGCTTCCTTGAAAGAGCTATATTGTTTTTAGAAACTCCAGCCAAAGCTATATTGTTTTTAGAAAATCCAGCCAATTTTACTTTGTTGCCAGATGGTTTAACTTCAAAAGCCTGTTGTGCTGATGTAGCAGTCCTGGCAAAGTATCTATGAACTTTTGGTCCTTCTTTTTCTATAAATTTTTTAGTGGATTCATATCCTTCTAATAATTCTTTTTTGAATTTTTTTATTTTTTTCATGTTATTAGTTGACATTAGTATTATTTAAAGTTTTTTATTATATTACATTGTTGCATTAAAGGGTCTTGATAAACATTAGTGATAATCATCTATATTTAATACAGATAATACTATAATACTACAACACCATAGTCTTTATAAAGGTAGAGTATTATAGTATTACATGGAAACACAATGTTTAAAATGTAAAAGCAAGGAATTAATCCAGAGAGGTTATAATGGATAAAGAAAAAGTAAGGAGGGTTTACAAATTAATGTTTGAAGCAAATAGAATTAATTTAAAGATGAAAAAATTAGAAATTAATATACTAAAAACTCAAGAAGTAAATTTTGGATTAAAACTCTCCGAAGCAATAAATGATGATTCTGAATATCAAGATGGCTCATCAGGAGTGGGCGGATACTCTAATGGGGAATTGGGTAGTTTTGAAGATTTTGAGAAAATAGTTAATAGGGTTGAGAAGGAGTTAGAAAATGAGTAAAGAAGAAAGAAAAACTACAAGTATAAAGATTAGACCTTCAATTTGGGAAGACTTTAAGATTTATTGCATTAAACAAAAAATAGAAATGAGTGAGAAGTTGGAAGAATTAGTCAAAGGAACGTTGAACAAATGAAGAACAAAAAAGAAACAAGTGAAGAAAGAGTTTTAAGTCTACTTAGATTGAAATGTATTTGTAGACTAAGAGGACTTGAAGTTGATATTAAAAATAATTATCCATTTAAGGGTAGACTACAAGAGTATAAAGAATTGCTTAGCCATTTAGATGATTTAAAGTGGATTATTGCAGATATATTTATGTTCAAAATTTAAGACCCCTTAACGCAACAATGTATTATTATATTTGATTACCGTATTCAGTTCTCCTTTTATTTGTATCTTAGGAGCAACAAGATATTACTGCTTAGTAATAAGGTGTGGAGCTATCTCTTCCAGCACCAGCAGCTAGTCCACTGGTCAACATCGTTAAGATGATTGTAGCAAAACCAACAACAACAAGGATTGATATCCAAGATGTTCCAGTTGCTAATGCACTAACTACATCTCCTGCAGAATTTGAAGCATCGGTAGTTGCAGTATAAGTGTAAGTATAACTTACCAATACTGTTCCATTACCAATAGCTGCATTTAATGCAGAGGCATTAAGTAAAGTACAAGCTGTATTTGTGAAATTACCACTTGTCAGTGATTCACCAAGTGTACTTTGATTGGCCACATAAGTTAAGGTACACAATGGGTCCTCTAAACCATATGGGGCTAAATTCTGTGCTGTATTCACAGCATCAAAAGTTACTGTTTCATTAGTAACTGCTACACCAGCTGTATCTTCTACTTTTGTCACGTCTTGAATTGATGAAGTTATATAGATTCCAATAACTAACACAACACCAATTATTACAATAGAGATAATAAATCTCTGCAGGTTAAAAGATTCGTTGTTTGCCATTTTTTTTGTTTTTTCTAACTTCCCATTTATAACAGTTCTCCTTTATTTTTTAATCATAGGAGCAACATGATCTATTATACTATTGTTCTTTGAAAATTAGTAGTAAGGAGTTCCAGCAGATTGTGCTGCATTTCCAAGACCACTAGTTAACATTGTCAGTATAATTGTAGCAAAACCAACAACAACAAGGATTGATATCCAAGATGTTCCAGTTGCTAGCGCGGTAACCACATCATCAGCTGCATTTGCTGCATCTGAATCATCATCCATCTGGTCGCCGATTTCACTTGTAATGTATATTCCAATTACAAGAGTTACACCAACAATAACAACAGATATAATAAAGCTCTGTAAATTAAAGTTCATTTTATCTATGTACTAAATTGTTTAGTTAAGAAAACTTATTTGTATTTGTATTAATACTTTTATAAATAATAATTTACCTAAAAGAAATTACTTTAAAATTAGATCTACAATATCACTTATCTTTTTTTTATTCCAATTTTTTGATTTACATCTTGGACAAATTCTAGGTTTTTTAGTTCTAGCTTTCCAAGAGTATTTACATCTCATACATTTATATTTTTTATTTTTTTCCATTATTTTTTATTTTGATTCTATAAAGTGTAAAACTACTCCAACTATCATACCTAAGAAAAATAAAAATATAATTAGTTGACTAAATGCTGTTACTCCTTGAAATATTATTGCCATTAAAAAGAACACAAAACTTATAAAAAATATTCCACCACTTAATTTATAAGTACTCTTTGAAAATACATATATAGCTAATCCATACATAACAAGTAAAAAAGCAGGAATTAATAGATTATTTGAAACTATATTTGCATAATTTAAAGTTCCTTCTAATCCATCTCCATAAATTGAATCATTAAAGTATGGAATTACTGTTCTTGTCATCTTTATTTGTTATTTGTCATTGTATTTAATTTTTTTTATGGAAGCTCATATTTATTAGATACTGATTGTATGTATCTCATTGCTATATATATTCCAACTATTAATATTAGTAAGCTTATTAATCCAGATAATTCAGGTATTCCTAATGATATTACTGATAATATATCACCCCATATTGGAATCATTTCAAAGAAAGTTCCCATTGCATCTAATCCAGTAACAAAAACATTTACAGTTCCAGTAGCTAGACTTTCTCCAAAATTTAAAATATTTTTAACTACTCCTTCTTCTTTTGCTGTATTTCCTAAATCAGAAAAGTCATTATATGTATCACTTATATTATAAAAAACACTTCTATAGGGCTCTTCTATTGTGAGATTATTTGTTACAGCAAAGCTTGCATAGTTAGTTATTGTTATGACTGCTATGAAAGTAATTATAAGTCCTGCAAATAATATTTTAGTTAAATTTGGATTTCCCATTTATTTTTTCCTCCCTTGCAAAGCTATAATTATTATAGCTATTGTTATCATGCCCCATATGAATCCAGAAGATATGTTTAAGAATCCTAACCATTTAAGCAAAAATAATGCTGCTATTACTAAGACAGATCCAAGTATTGCACTACCAGCTGCCACACCAATCATTCCCATTGTTCCAACAATAATTGCACTTATTACTTTTCCGAATGGAGATATTGTTCTAGTCATATCTGAAGATCCTAAGTATATTTGTAAAGTATCTATATTTTCAAAAATTTCATAATCAGCTAAATAAATTTGACCATATGCTATATAACTGCCATTTTGTAGTATTTGATAATCAATAGTTCCAGATACACTTGAGGTGCAAGAATTACTTAATGTAGTTAATCCTGTATTTGTATATTGCTTTACTAATAAACAGCCTCTTTGAGTATAGCCAGATGAATCTAACCAAGTGAAAGAAGTTATATTGGTTGTATTATCAAAAGTAACTGCACCAATAATATCACCAAATAAATCATATGGGTTATCAACAGCTAAGTCCACAGTAATTACCCAAGAAGTACTAGATAATTTTTGAACATTAGTTGTTTCTATTATTGTTTCATCATAATATATCACGGCTCTATAAAATGTAGTATATAATTCTAAATCTATTATTCCTTCACCTATCTCAGAAGTTGTAAATGTTCCAATAGTAGAATATGTATTTGTTCCAACATTCCATCTTTGTATGTATACTACTGCACCTACTATTGGAGTATATCCTTGATCCTGAACTTGTACTGTAACAATATCTGTTAATGCTGTTTCTGTCAAATACAGTGAAATATTTTGTATAGATTGATAAATTGTTCCATTAGTAATTATATATTGTCTTTCATCAAAATCTGTTGCACCATAACTTATAACAGCATTTGCTGAAACATTATTATTAGATGAATTTACACAAAACATATAGTTACTATAATTTTCACTTGTATCACTAAATAAAAATTCATCTGTAATTACTCCAGATCCACTAGCACTATAGAAATAAAAGTTCATATCAAAAGTAGAATTTAATTCAGTTAAATTTGTTGAATCATAAGTAGTAAAATTTAATACAAATGAATTTGTATAAGCTGTATAACATCTATTAATTGTTAGATTATTTGCAATCTGATAAGAAGTTGTTGTATTAAAATTAAAAGTTCCAGTAGTATTTGTAAAACTTATATTCCAAAGGAAAGAACTGTTTGCAGAATTTATTGGAATATTAATAAAATTTGTAAAATTTATTTTTGATCCAGATACAACTGAAGTTGAAGCATAAATACTATTGTTGTATATTAAATTAGCTGAATAAGCAGACAAAGTTGAATTTTTAAGTAAAGATATATTAAGACTTTCTAATGCAGTTTTTATAGTTGTTGCATTGTAATATCTATTTTGTTCAAAAAACTGATAGCCCCAAGTTTTTGTTGCACTATTTTCATTACCGTAAGTATCATTAGCATAAATAGTAACACTAATATTATCCAAGTCTTGTTCAATTATTGTTTTAAATACAACACCAGTTGAGCAAGCAGCAGAATAATTTGTTCCATTATAATTCCAAATACATTTATCTAGATGTTCATCTGTAGCTGTAAAGTTAAGAAATAATGATTTATTTTCATATAAATAATTATATTTTATATCTGGAGCAGCTATGACTATTGATGGTAAAGTTGTATCAATGGTTAAGTTATTTTTTCCACTTGTATTACAAGCATCATATGAACTGCAAGCAACTTCATACCAAGTATAATAGCCATCTACTAAATATTTACTAAATATATAATCTCCATTTATTCCACTTGTATTTGTTTCATTTATAACATCATTTAAATAAAAACTAACATTTTTAATATCCATAGCTTCAGCTACTGTAGAATTAAATTTAATATTTTTATAAGTTAAATTAGAATAATCATTTGGTGCTGTTAAAATTAATCCAGGAGTTGTGTTAATCCAAAAATATCTTGTTGAAGAATTTGTTGGGTTACTATCATTATCCCATGCCTCTAAACTCCATGTATGAAGCCCTTCAAACATATATCTATCCCATTCATAAGTTCCATTTACTTGAGAGATATCTGTTTCATTCAAAACTCCATCCAAATATAATGTAACATTCTCTATTCCAAAATCATCTGTTACTGTTCCATTAAGATGAACATAACTATTACTAAAATTTTTATAATCAATAGGAACATCTAAAGTTATATCTGGAGAATTTATTGTTACATTAAAAAATCTATATTCTGATGATGCTGTTGTTGAGTTTAAGTTTGTTGCATTTATACTCCAATTATAATATCCAGAAGATAATGCATTTGTTATTGTATAGGTTGTTCCATTTATCATGTTTGTTGTGTTTGATCCTGATAAAACACCATCAATAAATAATGTTACACTATCCACTCCTCCTCCTTCATTATAATCATAAACAGTAAAATTAAATGTTATAGTTGATGATGAATAATTAGAAAAATTCTCAGGAGAGTTTAATGTTATTGTTGGAGCTTCAAAACTTGTTTCTCCATCACTTGTTAAATATCTTAATATTACTATTCCATTTCCACCCATAGACCATCCTGTATCTCCTGCATTTCCTCCTGCTCCTCCACCTGTTCCATTAGTTCCATTTACTCCTCCACCATCCGCAGCAGAACCTCCATCTCCACCACCACACAATGCTTTTCCTTCTACTCCTGATCCTGTATAAATTGCTCCTCCACCTCCTCCTGCATAACAGAATGAAGTTCCATTAATATCTACTGTATATCCCATTCCTCCTGCTCCTGCATCTGAAGTATTAGTTGAATTTCCACCAATAGTTGTTGCTCCTCCACCTCCTGCTGAGGGACAGTTTCCTGCATTACCTGTATTCCATCCTCCTGCATTTCCTTGTCCTATTGTCCAAGATGTAGAAGATGTTTTGGATGATAAACTTGCTCCTGCACCTCCTGTGCTACCAAATGTTCCCCCTACATTTAAAGGTGCATTAACTACAGCTTGTCCTCCTCCACCTCCAAATGCAGTAAGAGTTCCTGCACTTCCAGAAAAACTACTTATTGTTCCATTATCTCCAAACAAAGGCGCCCCATTCAAATTTCCTCCTCTACCAACAACAACATCAATACTTTCTGCTGGTTGAATATAATAAGTGGTGTTATAGATAACTCCTCCTGCTCCTCCACCACCACTTCTTGCTCCTCCACCACCACCAACAATTAAAACACTAACATTCATTGGTGAAGAACCTGAAAAATTAAAAGTTCCATTTGAAACAAAGGTCATAATAGTATAATTTACTCCTCCAATATCAATATAATTTTTAACTCCAGATGCTTGAACATAAGATGCCCACTCATCTATTTTAACTCCATAAAATGTTGGTATCCATTCAAAGTAATCATTTAAATTAACTTGTGTAAAAACACCAACTCTCACAACTTCTCCCTCCAAGAAATTTGCTTTTTCAAGAGGTATCCAATCTTTTACATATTCAATATGATTTCCAGAAATTTTATCTCTACAATTTTTAGTTCCATTTTTATAATCTTCCAAACAGACAATTTTATAATCATTTACAATTACTTCCTTATCTCCCCAATATTTATATTCAAATACTTTTTCTGCTTTTTCCATTTCCCTATTCATATCATAAAAATCCATTTTTTGAAAAGCATCATTATAATCTTTGTAATTGGTTGTTTCAAATTCTGCAACTAACAAATATCCTGTTTCTCTTATAACATAATTTGTTGGAGTATTAAGTTTTATCTTTGCAATATCTGCACCTAATCCAAAAGTATTAACAACTGTAACTGTTTGTAATTCTGCATCATAAGTTTTGACATTATCAAATGTAAATAATTCATCTGCATTAACATTTCCAATAAACATTAAAAATAATCCAAATATCATTATAGAAAATAAAATTTTTTTGGTGTTTGTCATTTTTATTTTAACCATAAAATCTCCCTTGGATATCTCCAACATCATCCTCTACATTATTTTTTCTAAACATCACTATTGTTATTATTGCTAACCATCCAATAGTTAAATAAATCAAATTGCTCATCAGCAGATCCATAATTGGAAATGCCGCATATATTGTTGGAAATTCTTCTGATACAACTAAATAAACATTTACAAACAATGCAGATAAAACAACTGCAATGATCCAAACTATGAAACTTATTATTCCATAAATTATATTAGCACCAGTTTTATAAGCAAATAAAGTACTTACAAGAAGCAATCCACCAATCACTAACGGAAATAAATAATCCATAGAATAGTATGCATTTGTTAATGTTGTCATAACAGATTCTATTACTGTCTCACCAGAAGATCCAGCAACTGTAGTTGACATTAATGTTTGAAAAGATATCCAGACAAATACACAAACAATAATTGTTACAGCAATTTTTAATAGATATGCACCACCAAAAATAACATCTGTTAAGGATCCGCCTTTGTCATTATATAATTTACCAAAATATTTCAACATTATTTTTTTTACAACCTTTTATTTTTGTAAGATCAACATTTATTTGTTGTTGGTCTTTCTTCTTATTTAATATAGACATATATATAAATAGTTTTTTAAAATGCTCATATTCCACAACATCCACTATATTACCATTTAAGTTAAATTTATGTATTGGAATTGTCTTAATTTTTATTATTTCTTTTAATAATTCATTACCAGATTTTCTTATTGATTCAAGCTCAAAAGCAGCCATTCTAGAATAAGTAGTTAGTCCACCCTTTATCGGTCTTCCAGTAATATCTTCCAATTCTGCTCTTCTTTCTTTTAATTCTTTTTCTAACTTTGGATGTACAGCAACAATTACTGGTCTATCTTCTTCTTCTATCATTTATGTTTTCTTTTTGATAGTTCTCTTGCTTCATCTCTTGTATAGCCCTGACTCATAAAATCTTTATTCATTACTGCTTTAGCTTCTTGTCCTATAATATAAAGTATTATTATTATTATAAATGGTAAAAATCCAATTCCCATAACAAACCAAGCAATGTATAATATGCTTTCAAATATTGATGTATACCATAAATAGTACTTTGATAATAAATATAAGAAGCCAATTATCAAATATAGCATTACATAAGTCAGACAAGCATATGCAATCATCCATACACCGCTTATAGCATTTTTTATTCCATTAATACTAAAGAATAAAAGTATACTCAATAATCCAAGTATAAGAATTAAAATAATAGTTGTAGGAATATCAAGTTCTACACCAGTGGGAGTAACCTTATATTCTCCAACTGTATTACCAGCTAAAAAAGTTGAGTTACATTTTATTCCATAATCATATACTTCTGAGTTAGAAAAATTAGCACTTGTTAATTCAATTCCCCAGTGACCATACTTCCCTGAAGTATGGTCATATGGAACAGAATCATAAAACACCACCATACCAGATGAATTAGCTAAATAATAAACACATTCAACAATAGTATCATCTACTAAAAAACCATCACTTGAATTATACAAAAAGAAATTAACTTGGAAAAATTGATTTTGTTTTAAAATTGTTTGAGGACTATCTACAATAATATAACTTTTCTCAAATTGTTGTGTTGTTGTAACCGGTGGAACAGCAGAAACAAAGCTTAATAATAGAGTAAATGCTATCAAAGTTATAAAAAGTTTATTTTTCATATTTTATTGTATTTTCTTTTTTATTTATATTTTTTTATTCTATGCTCCAATTGGTGCTGTTAAATTTGTAACATATCCAACAGGACTTGGAGCATTTGGAAATAGAGTAGAGCATTCCATAAGTCTTGATCTAGATACCAGTTCCATTACTTGTACACTAAAATTGAATGCTGCCCATCCTATAACTCCAACAGCTATACAAATAAACAATAGCTTAAATATTGGTCCTAGTTTATCTACCATGTCTTTTGGTGCGGTCCATCTATAATTTGCAGCTTTACTTTCCTGTAAAGCAGAATTTTGTAAATTAAATCTAAGAACTTTTATATTTTGTGACCTTAAATCTAAATTGCTAATTTTATTTGGATTTTGAATAACTATTTGACCATCAGATTTTTTATAGATGACAACTCTACTACCTCTTAAATAAGCTTTTTTTATCTTATATTTTTCTAATTTATCAAAAGTAATAATAATAAATTCTTTATCTAAATTATGAATATTAAATATTCTAGTTCTTATGGTCCCAGATTCATCTATCCATAGAGCTGTTCCTTTTTTTGTATTTTTATTTTTCATTTTTTATCTCCATCCTGCGGCTTGACATTCTATTACTCTATTAGCAATATTAGCAGAATCTAATTTAACTCCAAAATATATCATAAAAGCAGCAAGTAAAACTGCAGCTACAATTGCAATAGATAATGTTATCCAGGGAGCTCTTAATTCCCATTTCTTTTTTTTATCTTCTGCATTATTTAATACTTCTCTTTGCTTTGCCATTAGATATTTTTTCATTCCTAAACTTACTAATACTAAATCACTATTTCCTTTTTCTATATTTTTAATTGTAGCATAAGTATCTACTACTGCATAATGTCCAGGAGCATAATTTAAAAGTACTACACGATTATTTTTAATCAGATGCTTTGGTATTGGTGGCATTGAATCTTGTTTCCTTTTTTGAAAAATCATTTCTAATAAACCTGAATCTTCTGATTTAACAAAGCCTATTTTATCAAAAACTATTGTACCATTCATATCTAATATATCTGCAAAAACAGTAAAAGATTTTTGTTTTTTAGTACCTTTTTTAATCCATTTTACTATAAAAAATAAAGATGTAGAAAAAGCAACAATACCAAGTACTTTAACTATATTCATAAGTAGTCCACTAGCAATAGCAGACATTTGTGAAAATTCAGATACCATTAGATTTTAACTCCCAATATTTTTCTGTCTTCTCTATCTTCTCTTCCAATATTAGCATTTTCATGTCTGCTATAGCTTGATCTAATATTCATTGCTGTAAATCCACCTCTTGATGAAAATATAACATCTTCTACTAATGATAAGCAAGATTCCTGAATTGGCTTAATAAGTTCTTCATCTAATTCCCAATCATCAGCTCTCAAAGAAAAAGTTTCTATTATTGTTCTATGAAATTGAAACATATCTTTCATTATTTCTTCATCTGTTTTTTTTGTTAGTCTGCCAAGAACAGTTACCCTTCCTCTTACCATACCCATTATTTCTGAAATTCCAAGATCATTACATACCGGCTTTATTCCTGGTGCAATTGGCTTCCACTTCTTAGATTTAGTTTCCAGATCTACAACAAGTGTTTCTCTTCTTAAAGTCTCCATTTTAAATTGTCTTAGAGTTTCTTCAACTTCTATCATTGCTTTAAGAAAAACATCTGATGGTTGTACTTCACCCTGTGGATAATATCCCTGATTATCTTCTTGCATGAAATAAAATATAGTTTGTTATTTATAAATATATTTGACTAACCCAAGAAGAATCCTCAAACCAACTAAAAAGCAGTTTGAAGCTTCTCAAGGGTAAAAAAAGAGGTGATGTTATTTATAATTACATATAGTATTTATATTTTTTTATATAATTCTTAGAGCTTCAAATCCTTTTGGATTTTTGATTGCTTTTTTGCCTTTGTATCCAATTATTTGTTGTGAAAGTGTCGGCATTGTCTTATATTTCTTCTTCTTCTTCTTACTAGTTTTACCAAATTTTATTTTACCATTTTCTGGTATAAAAATTCCAAAGCCTGTAATTTTTATATTTGGATTATTAGTCTTTGGATTAATAATTTTTGATATCAGCTTTTGTTTTTGTTGTAGTTTTTGCTTTTGTAAAGTCTTTTGTTTTTCCAATGACTTTTGTCTTTCCAATGACTTTTGTCTTTCCAATGACTTTTGTCTTTCCAATGACTTTTGTCTTTCCAATGACTTTTGTCTTTCCAATGACTTTTGTCTTTCTAGTTGAGAAGATTTTATAGCAATACCTGTTGCAGGAACTAACATAGAATTTATATTATATTTTAAAGCTGGCTTTTTAATAGACTTAATTTTTATTGGAGCTGATTCATAATCAACTAAGAAGTTAGTTGGACCAATATATCTACTCATCTGCTTATCTGTTAATCCAGATCCACCTGTCATTCTGGGAATACCTTTCATATCAACAGTGCTAGTTGGTACCATAGAATCTACTAAAGTTTGACTTTGTTCTCCAACTTTTTTTGAAACTTTATCAAAAGATAATATAGATATTTCTTGCTTTTGAAATGTTTTAGATAATGGAGTTTTCTTTCCACCACCTTTCATAATATATTGAGTTGTTTTTGGTGCTTTAGATGTTAATATAATCCCAGCTCCTTTCTTACCAATTAGCAAGCTTACTTGTTCATTTATTTTAAATCCTATATCTTGAAAAGGTGTTTGAATATCTTTAACTGTGGTCCCTCCATATGTTCTTTGTTTTCCCATTTGTTTTATTATTTCTCTTAATGTTCTAGCTTCTGCATATGGTCCAAACTTCTTTTTTACTAAAGCATAATATTGATAGACGGGAACATAAGTACTTGTTCCCATTGTTGTATATATTCTTACATCACCTATGTTTCCAAGTTCTATTCCAGATCCTCTAGATCCAATATTAAATATTTGAGCATCTTGATATATTCTAGCTCTAGAAAACTTTGTTGGCTTTTCAATAGAAAAAGTTATTACTTTACCAACAGCATCTGGCATAAAATAAACTTTGCCTTTTTGATTTATTATATCTCCGTCTATGTTTATTCTTCTTATTCCTGATTTAGTTTCTTGAAAAGCAACAATTTCAATTCTTTCAGAATTTATCATCTTGCCCTTGCCTAATCTAATAACACTTAATACTTTTATAGGAGCTTTATTTAATTCAACTATATTTTTTCTAATTTTGTTTATTATTTTTTTATTCATTAAATAATCTGATTTTCCTTTTATTCCTACTGCAAACATTGAAATAACCTCATATGGACTTTCTTTAAAATATTTTCTAGCTTCAGATAAAGTTCCACCTGGACTAGCTACAATTCCTTTTACTAATTCAGCAGCATATGCTGTTCCAACACCAGGAATCAAAGCAGATGATCCAATTAATAATCCTCTACCAATCTGAACTGGAGCACCAGCAATAGACCAGCCAGCAGTATTTCTTGGTAATATAGCACCTATTGCATTATAAGGAAGCCTAGCTATTTGTTTAGAAAATAATACAGATCCAGATCTTACTAAACTTTTAACTGCAACCTTAGATCCTTGAAATGCTGCAGGTACAGCTTTTGCCCCAGTCATTAGTAATGCAATATTAAAAGCAGACTTAGTACTAGCTGCATCTTTAATATTTTTTCCATACCAAGCTGATAAAGATTCTTCTGTCTTCTTAGTTGGTCCAATATTAATAATTCCAGAAGCTGCACCTCCATAAAGAATCTCACCATCTTTATTAAATTCATATCCATATTTATTATAGAAAGCTTTTGGTCCTATTTTTTTTTGTTCTATTTGCAATGTTTTTGTTTCACCATATGAAGACAAACCAGATACAACATCATAAGTAGAATTTTTTTTAGAGAAATATCCATATGGATCTATCTTGGATACTTTTCTATCACCTCCTATTGAAAAAAATTCTGGCATATCTACAGTTTCATATTTACTTGAATATAATTTTTGTTGAGCTATTTGTGATGGTGTTAATAATCCTGTTTTAGAACTAGCAATATATTTTCCAGTTGTTGGATTATAAGATTGTAATTCTATTGGAAGATAACCCAAACTTTTTGCTCTATTTGGATCCATAGATTGAAGAACATCTTTGCCAGTCATTGGATCATAATAAGCTAATTGTGGAGTATCAAATTTTTTATATTCTCCCAATTTTTTATTATATTCATCTATAGCAATAGATTGTTTAAGTTCTCCAGACTCAACACCAGTTATTTTATAATTTTTCCAATCAACTAAAAGTTTCTCATCTGGATTTATTTTTTGAAATTCTTGAACACTATTTATGAAAGCTAATTTGTTAGCTTTCTCATATTTATATATTTGTTTTATTTTATCCCAAATTCCAGAATGACTTTTTGCAGCCCATCCTAATCCTCTATCAACTAATTTTTGTGCTATACTCCACTCTTTATTTTCTTTTGCAACATTGGCATTATAAGATTCAATTCTTGATAATTCCGCTTCTGCTGGTTGTAAAACATCTGTTTGATATTTATTTATTTCTGATTCTTGTTGAGTTAGTCCTTCTTTTGCTATTGCTGCTTCTCCTCTAATACCAAATAGACTTCTTTTATATTTTAGGTTTGCAGATCTTACTTTCCTTGGAGTATATGGAATCCTTTTTCTTGGACTTAATTTTCCTAATTCTTCAGAAATTATTTTTTCTGTTTGTAATATATTAGAACGTGAGTCTCCTATTTGTTTTTGTGCAGCTAGTACATCTGCTCTAGCTTTATCTATCTCAACTCTTGTAGCCATATTATAATCATATATCCTTTATATTTATATTTTTTTATTAAAAGAAAATTTTGGATGTCCAATAAAAGAAAAATAATAAAACAACTACAATTAATAAATACAATGTAGATGTACTATTAAAAATAACAAATATAATTATAGATACAACTAACAAAGCTAAAATAATATAATCTAAATAATTTACCATTCTTTTTTATCACTATTTTCAAAGAAGAAAGAAGTGAACTTGTAAAATGCTATAATTATTGTTATTATATTCATTATAAATATAACTGGAACATACCAGAATAAAGCTAATTGTCCTGCATTATAAACAACCATAAAATTACGATAAGTTACAGTTAGTAATGCACACATTACCAATCCTAATACTAAAGAAAACCATTTAGATCCTATGAATTTAAAAAATATATTATCATTCATAGTTAATCTATTATAATTAGAATTTATAAATATATTTATAGCTCTTTACTAACTTTTTCTAATCTATCCCATACCTTTGACATAGCTTTTGTAAAAATTTCATTTGCTATTATCATATCTTTCTTAATTTCTTTTATTTCTATTTTTACATCCATTTTGTTATTAAATTGTCTTTTCTAAAGCAGTCTTTATATATTTCATCTCCAAATAATAATAAGATTTTATCTAATATAAATTTTTCAAAATACTTATCAAAATCTATATTGAAATCTTCAGTCAACTTAGTCCTCTCATTCATAAAAAATGCATCTACTTCTGGATGTTTAGTTGAAGTAACAAATACATAGCCGCCTTTGTAATTTTGTCTACTAAAATTAGTACCAAGATATTTATTTGAAGCTAATGCAGCACGAACATGAAGTGGCATAACTTTGTAGTCATCAAAGTCTCTATTTATTTCTTTATATATTATTAAATCATCTGTGGTCCAATTTTTTATAGATTTTTTAATTTCTTCTACTTTATTTTTTATTATGTCTATATTTCTATCTAAATCATCATTATTTAGTATTTCCATTATTATTTTTCTTAATTCTACTTTCATTCCTTCAGGAGTATCTTTACGCATAAGTTCATTTCCTTTTCCATAAAATTTAAGATTATCTAATTGCTTTCCTTTTTCTATACTTATTAATCCCATATATTTTTTCTTAGCTTTTGTAAAAATAACTCTATGAAAAAGAGTCTCATACTCAATTACTATTTTATGATTATTTATTATTTTTTCATTATGTGTATATTTTGTCATCCAATCTTTTATACTATCATTCATTTTATATTCTATATCTTTGAAATCTGGCTTGTTATCTTTATGTTTTATACAATTTCCATCTGTATCAGAAGATATAACTATATAATTATTACATTCTGCAATCTTATTCATATGAGTTAATAAATCTCTTCCAGATTCTGTTATTGCATTCGCAATATCATTATCAAAGAATCTAAAACCAATAAATCCAAAAACTCCATATGTTGATGCTAGTACTTTTTTAATAGTAAATTCTTTCAGTTGAAACATTTTATAGTCTGGAGAATTTTCATTATCTTTTTTCAATTTCTTATAATGTTTTCTTAATTCTGTAAAATCTTCTACTAATTTTACTAGAATGCCTTTTTTGTTTGAAGAAAAAGAAAAGCTTCCAATTTTAATATCACCATTTTCATCTTTTGTATCTGGTGATATATTAAAAGTAGATATTAAAGATGGATACATTCCAGCCACATCCATAACTGCTGCATTTTCATGAATGCCAGGAACCGTTTCAGTAACTATTGCACCTTTGATATTTTTTTCTCTATTCCTATTTATTGATGGCATTACTAAATCAAATTTAGATAATAGATAAAAGTCTATAATTTTAGAGTTCCAAACAGCTGCATCTAAATTCAAACCAGGAACTAGTTCCTGGGTAGCTTTTAAAACTTCTATTAATCCTAGCTTTTCATCTAGTCCTCTGGTAATATTTACATCTTGAATATTATATTCTTTAAGCTTTTCAAATTCTTTATTTTTAAACAATAGTGATGGAGTATCTGTTTCTATTTTTTTCTCTTTGAGAATATATTTTCCTAAAGTATCTAATTTCTTATCTGGTAATTTAACATCCATATAGCCAATACTTTTATCAGCTAATCCCATTAAATCTATATCATGTATTCCAGGAATTACATTAAACCAAGGATAAGGAGCATCCTTGCCTCTATACTTTGTAGATGGATATATATTTTTTCTTCCAGTAATAAGAGAAGTATCAGCTTTTATTCTTATAGCTCTATTTATTAAATAAGGAACATCAAATTTTGAACTATTAAATCCAGCAATACAATCCATTTTACTAATATAAACAAAAAAATCTTCTAACATTTCTTTTTCTTTTACTACATCAAATTCTCTTATCTCCCAATATTTTACTTCTCTAGTAAAGCTATCCTGAGCAACTATAGATAAAATGGGGGCAGGAGTATTTACTGAATCTACTGATGCATCTGTCTCTATATCCCACCAGGCAACTCTATAATTTTTACATATTTTTAATCTATTTTTTTTAGCTTGATTAATTGCATATCTTGTCATCACATTAATATCTTTTTCATAATGTATTCCTTTATAGTCCCAATAATTTATACATTTAGTTACTTTAGTTCCATCAATAGCTATTTTTTCTCCATTGTCATCTGGTATGTAGAAGTAGCTACTAAAATTTTTAACTACAGTATACATTTTATTTTTTTTTATTCTAAACAATCTATATAATTTTTTTTTACTTTTCTTTCCTTCTTCTTTATGTCCAACATAACTTTCTTCTATTCTAGTATCATAAGCATCTTCAAAATTATCCAGTAAAAATTTTAATATACTTATATCTCTAATTACAATGTATCTTATATTTTCTAATTCTAAAATATTATGATTTTCTAATGCTATATCTTTAATTATATCTTGTAGTATTTTTTTATTATAAACAAAGAGTATTTCTACATCTACTTTTTCTATATTTTTTACACTTATAAAATTACAATTATCTATATCATATATCTTTTTTATTTCTTCTTTTTCTTCTTCTAAAAATGTTGGAATCATCTTAGTAATTATCTAACTTCTTATTTTCTCTATTAAGGAATTCATTTATTTTATCTTTATCTCTTAAGTACCAGTGACAACTTGTAGTAAAAAAAGTAACTTCATCTGCTTTATTCTTCTTAATATTAAATTCATCTAAAATATAATCTATTAATTTACATCCAAATAAATAATCAGATAAAAGTAAATTAAAACTATCTGATGATCTTACAAATATATTTAAAGTATTTTTATTTGGTCTTGATAAAAATTGAATGCTTGCAATACAATCATTACTCCATACTACAAATTTTCTTGAGGTTAAGTTTTCACCTTTATGAAAGTATTGAATTTCTCCTACTTTGTGAATTATGAAGGATGTTAAAAACTTATAGTGATTCTTTTCTAACTCACTTCTTGCTTTCCAATCTCCAATATATTTATTGTAAACTTTTTCTATTTTTGTCTCTTCTTCTTTTAAATCAAACTTATGTGGATAAAATGTAGCAATAGCATTTGTAATTTCTTTTGTATTATTTATCTCAATTCCATTATGTTTTATATTTAATATTGTTCTTTCAACTTCTTTAATTATCATTTTTATAATATTAGCTCCTCTATTTTCATAATACAATTACTAATATTATTAATGTTTGTATCTATCTTTATTTTTTTAAACAAACTAGTATTAAAATATTTGTCATATTTTTCTCTATCATCTACTATGTTTATTATTTTATCATCATCTTTTTTTAACTTTAGTCTTTTATTTAATACAGTTTTATCATCACAAACTAAATATATTAAATAAAAATTTATTTTGGTATTTATTGCTAAACTTATCTCTGATGTTATTACTTGCAATGGATTATGTCTATTATATACAAAGGCAGATCCTAAGAATCTATCTATACAAATATATTTGTATTTAGTTTTTTTATTTATTTCTCTAATTAAAGTAGACTTCCCAACTCCATCCTGTCCTTCAAATATTAATACATTTATATTATTCATGTTATTACCGTACCTAAATAACTTTCAAAGTTAATTTTATCTCCAGCATTCATTTCATCTCTGGTATTATTGTGCAATAAATTATCTTCTTTATCACAATCATAATCTTTTGGTAAAAACTTTCTATGTAATTCATTTCTTTTAAAGCAAACATTTGAATGTTTTCCAGACTTACTATGTAAACAAGAGCCATTAGAACAACTACTATTAAATAAATTTTCTAAATATGGAAACTTATTTAATATTTGTTTTTTCATTTCTTCAAAG
>Ga0307928_10001295_pt1 | contig 18956 bp, 23 predicted proteins | sample AceLakmetagen232_FD_201815 | JGI IMG/M metagenome (GOLD analysis project Ga0307928, IMG submission 201815) | Saline water microbial communities from Ace Lake, Antarctica - #232 | ecosystem: Environmental > Aquatic > Non-marine Saline and Alkaline > Saline | place: Antarctica: Ace Lake... | reverse complement strand
TTGCCGCATGCATTGCTTCAATTTCATTAAGACTTTTTTTAAGCATTAATTCATCAAGTTGTTTTGCAGATGCATGACTTGAATAATATTCAATTACAATCTTTTTTATTTCTGGGAGTTGTCTTTCTCGTTCTTGTACTGAAAGTAATTTAGAATCTTTTACTCCAAGTTCAATTAATTGGTCTTCGTCTTTTTTTTCAATTAAAGTAATTGCCATTACAAGTGGACCAATACATGGGCCTCTTCCTGCTTCATCAATTCCAGCGATTAACATTCACATGAGGAAAAGAATGACATTCTTAAAAAGAGAATTATTATAACTCTTTCATTTTTCTGTTTGCTTTTTCAATTTCACGATTACAATTTTTGCATTCAGAAATAATGTCAAGAATAATTCGCTTATTATTTCCTGCTTTTTGAATTTCGCTTCCTTCAGCATCATTTTTTCTAAGCGCATTAAATTTGTTTTCATAAAGACTATAAAGTTCATTAAGTGCTTGAATAGTAGTTTCTTTTTCAGGATTATTTGGTCTATTTAATCGAGACCTGCCCATGCAAAGCATACAGTTCTTTTTTACAATTGATTTTAATTCATCTTCTTGTTCTTGTAATTCTTCTAAATCCATGTAATAATAATAACCTATTCAAATATTTAATTCTTTCAATTAAGGTAGTTTTAAATAATAAAATCCCTTTTTTTTTGCATGGAAAAAGCACAAGGAGCATTAGAATATTTATTACTAATTGGTGGAGGGGTACTAGTTGCAGTAATTGTTGTAACTCTTCTTATGGGGCTTTCCGATACAAGTAAGGAAAATGTTGAAGCAACTGTTACAAGTGGATTTGGAAGAATCGCTGAAGTGAGGAATGATTTAGTAGGCGGGGAAGAAACAATAAAGTTACAAATTCATCCTGAAAATGGAAACCCGGCATATGTTTCTACTACTATTTTGAGTACTTGGAGTTCTGCTACAATGGAAAATCCAAGTGTTACGTCGAGCGATGAACAATTTATTGAAGGGGATCGTAGTTTAAAATTAGTTGCACTTGATAGTGGTCAGTATTGGGAAAATTATGTGTATATTCAAGTTTGGACTGGAGATTATATTATCAAAGCAGGGGATCATTTAAGATATTCTACTTATATTCCTTCAACGACTCAAGATAAACAAGCAATGGTTGAAGCAAGAATTAGTGGTATTCCTGGAGTAGACTATTTAAGATGGGATTATACTCCTTCTAATGTTGATAATCATCCGGCAGATACTTGGAAAAATTGGGATTTTGATTTAACCCCGCTTGCAGGAGGAACTATTTTTGCCTTAGGAGTTGTAAAAGATACTGGTGGACTTGACACGAATCCTCCTGAAGAGTCTACTTCTCAGGGTATGGGATTACATGAAGCTTATTATGATAATATTAGAATAGTTACTACTAGTTAATGGAGGAAATGATATGAAAAAAATTATATTGTTATTGGTTATTTTTTCAGTATTATTATCTGGTTGTGGGGAACCCGCAAATCAAGATGTTATTTTTGAACCAGCGCCTTATTGTTATTCTGTTCGTGAAATTGGGGCAAATGGTTGCCCGCCAGATATACCAATTTGTGTAAATGATGAAACTTGTGTTGCTGGCTGAAAGCCAGTTAAAAAACTGAATTAAGCACCTACTTAGAATTCCAGTAGGTTTTTATATATCTGGATAATACTAGTAATTTATGGTTGCGTTTTGTTCACCTAATTTATTTTGGCTTTTGTCATTTTTTTTAATTTCCATATTATCTTTGTTTTTGATTAATTTTATTTTGAAGCGAATTTTAGGTACGCATAAACTTATTAGAATAATAATTTTAATTTTTGGGGCTTTAGTATTATTTGGGGGGTCATATTTTTTGAGTCAAGAATGTTCTTCAGGTTCTTGGCGAGAAAATCCAAACAGTATTGCTTCGGATGTAGTTAAAGATCAGATAAACTTGCGTGGTTCGGAAAGAATAATCAATAATATTTCTTTTAGTAATGGAGATTCACTTAGTGCTGTAACAATTGCATTAACTTCAAAAGTAGTAGCTACTGAGCATGTTTGTGTTTTTGTAAGTGATTCCACACCTAATCTAAAATCATTTGTAACTGATTCTGCGAAAGTTGTTAGGTATGAAGGTTCGTTTACACAAAAAACAGGATTATTTGTACTGTGCGATTGGTGGGATAACCTTATTGATTCTGATAACGGGTCACTTAAAGCTTATGCTGTTGAGGAAAGATTTGGAATTGGTGAGGGACTTGATAGTTGTGAAGCGCCAAATAAATTGACCCCTACTACATATTGTGTAATAGCAGTAATTAATGAGGAAAATTAATATTTCAAATTGAATGTTAAAAAAATAGAAAAAAATTGCGACTTAATAGTCGCAATTTCAATTTTAAGCTACTACTTCTATATCGAGTTTTTTCTTTAATTCTCTGTATCTGTTTCTGATTGTAACTTCTGTTACTCCAGCAACATTAGCAACTTCTTTTTGGGTTCTTCTTTCGCCTTTCAAAAGTCCAGCAATGTAAACTGCAGCTGCAGCAACACCAGTTGGGCCTCTTCCAGAAATCAAACCTTGTTTAATTGCTTCTTCAAGAATTTTTCTTCCTTCCTCTTGAACTTCTCCGCTTAAGTTAAGTTCAGAAGCAAACCTTGGAATGTAATGAATAGGGTTTGTTAAAGGAATATTTAGTTTTAGTTCTCTAACTAAAAATCTGTAAGTTCTTCCAATTTCTTTTTTAGTTAAACCAGAAGCTTCAGCCATTTCGTTAAGAGTTCTTGGAACATTATAGTTTCTACAAACAGTGTAAAGAACTGCTGCAACAACTGCTTCGATTAATCTTCCTCTAATTAAACCTTTTTTTACAGTTTTTCTGTAAAGTAAAGCTGCTGCTTCCACCAATTGTTCAGGTGTATTTAAGTAAGAAGCAATTCTTCTTAATTCAGTTAAAGCAATAGAAAGATTTCTTTGCATTGAAGAACTAATTGAAGCTCTTTTATGCCATTTAATAAGTCTATACATTTGAGCTCTTGATTTACTAGAAAGTTTATTTCCTCTGAGGTCTGTACCTCTTCGGTCAATCATAGTTACAAGCCCTTTATTCAATTTAACATATTTCATTGGAGAACCAGTTCTTGATCTTTCTTCAGCTTGATCCGAATCAAAACTTCTCCATTCTTTTCCAAAGTCAATTTCGTCTTCAGAAATAATTAAACCACAACTTTTGCACATTATTTCCCCTTTTTCAGAATCTCGCATTACTTTGGTGCTTCCGCATTCAGGACATTTAATTTCGCTCACAATATCACTCCCTTGCGTTTTAGTTTTTCCCCCACAGGAAAACTAATCCCAATTCAGATGAATCAAAAATTAATTATTAAAGAAAAAATGGATTCAATAAGAACTTATATAAATGCGACACCTATACTTTATAAACACATTGGTTCAAAGAGAGAAGCAAAAAATTACTCTTTTTTGCTTTTTTCGTCTTTTTTAGCGTCTTTTTTAGATTTAGGCTTTGTTTTAGTCTTTTTTTCTATTTTCTTAGCTTTTTTATCTTTCTTTTTATCTTTAAGCTTTTCTTCTTTCTCTTTTTCGTAGCCTTCGAGGAGTATTGCATTTATTGAACCTTGTTGTCCTGGCCTTGAAGTTACTTTAACATATAGTTCTTTTGAACCATCTTTTACCTTAAGTATGCTAGACTTGGTTATAATATTACGCCTTGCAAACTGTCTATCAGCATTATTTTCATCAACTGTCACTATTTCAAGCTTTCTTATTTTTTCAGTTGGTTTTTTTGGGTCACTAACCATAACAAATTGTTCAGCTTTTAATTTTACTTTTGTTGTTTTTCCTCTTTTATTTTCAGAGTGTCTTTTTATTTCTGAATCTACAGTTGTTGCACTTGGGTTTCCACCAATCCATGCAAGTTTTTTATTACATCGTCTTCGGCTTGGTCTTATTGCGCCGGTTGTTTTTCTTTTACTTTTAAGATGCCATTGAGTCATTGTATACCACTTTTTTTAAAAAAATTCCTAATTGTTATTAATATAATTCTTCCCTAATTGTTATTAATATGATTTCCAAAATTGAAAAAGATAAATTTTCTATTTTAAAAGGTAAGATTACTAATAAATCGTATAACACGACTATTAAAAAGCTTACGCTTGTTGGTGAAAATTATTTTGTTCAAATAATTCCTGCAAAATTAGTTGCCGGAACAAATCATTTGTTTTTTGCACTTGAACAAACATTTAGTTCCTTTGAAAATGAAACAGCTTTTACAAAAAAACCAATTTTTGAGTTTTTAGTTAGAGTTCTTGCAAAAAAACAATTAAATAAAGCAATTAAAGATGTTGAATTTTCTAATAATGAAAATCTTGTGTTAATAATTAAAAGTACTTCTAAAGAAGAAATTGAAAAAATCAAAAAGGAATTAAATTTTGAAGAAAAAGAATTCGCGCTTGGAAAAAACAAAGAAGAATTAATGGATTTTTTTGGAGTTTCTAAAAATGAACTTGAAGCACTTTCTGATTTAAAAAATCCTCTTGAAGAAGCAATTATCGAACGCGTTTCCTTTGTGGCTTTGGAACACTAGGTTTTGGAAAATGTTTTTCTTTTGCATTGGCTTGTTTAGCCTTTCTTTTTTTCTCTAACTCAAATGCTTTTTCTCTAGATATTCTGAAATTTTGTCCTACACCAGTAACTTGTTTAAAACCGTGCAACGTGTACCATTTTTCAAGTACTTTTTGTTTTTCTTTTTTTTCAGTAGATACTGCAACCAAGCTTATGTTTTGGTAGTTGGGATTTTTTTTTAAATAAGCTATTATTGCTTTGTCTAATAATCTATTTGCTAAATTTGACTTTTTTCTATATTCTTCCTTCACTTGTATACTTATGAGAGTGCCTCTAACGAAAAGAGTCCACCCAATTTTTTTCCCATTTAAACTTGCAACAAATAGTGCTTCACTAGGTTCTAGTCCTTTAGATTTATCCCATTCAAATTTTATTGCACTCATAATAATCTCAAAGTTTCAGTAAATAAAAACTTTTGTAATTTTTTCTTTGAACCCGATTTTACTAAAGAACAAATTTCTTCAGTTATTTGTCTTCACCAAAAACTGCATTTAAAACTTCGTGAATTTTTTTTGCTTTCTTTGGACCCATTTTTTCAACTTCTTTTAATTCTTTTATTGAAGCATTTATTGCAGCTCTCACAGTTCCAAAATTTTTAAGCAATGCTTTTGCAAGACTTGGTCCAACAAGAGGAAATCCCTCCATTAAATATTGTTGTTGTTCTTGAGTGGTTAATCCTTTTCTACCAAACCTTAATTTGATTTCGTTTTCTTTTCCGTTTTGTTCTCTTTTTGCAATTAAGTATACAAGTTTTGCAGTATCTTCTACATCTGTAGTGTAGAGAATTGGTACTCGATAATTAAGTGCAATTGATGCAAGTGCTGCTTTAATTGCATTTTCATGAATGTTTCGAGTGGTGAAAAGTTCATGCTGATTTCCTTCAAGAATAATTAAAGGCGCATCATAATTTGAAGTCATTAATTTTAACTGATTAAAAAGTCTGCCATCCATTAAAGAATTTAAAAAATCTTCAATTGTTTTTCTTTCAATAACAATTTTGTTACTAATTATGAAATCTCCAATTTCTAATTGTTTTACATTAACGTTCGCTCCAAGATTTTTTAATTTAATAGTTACGCTTGAAGCCTGTTCGCGAGTATCAACATAAATATTAACTTCGTCTTCTTTTTGGGAAGTATATTTCATTAATGTTGTTTGAGGGCCAATCTTTTTTTCAGGGATTGCTTTAGGATTTTGTAATTGTTTCAAAGTAGACTTCATTTTTTTTTCCTTTGCTCTTGAAGCATAATAAAACGCTTCATCCCGAGTATTTTTTGCCATTAAAATAATTGCCTTTCCTTCTTCTTTTCTTCCAGTTCTTCCTCTTCTTTGAATCATTCTAATTTCGCTTGGAACTGGTTCATAAAAAACAACCAAATCCACTTGGGGAATATCAAGTCCCTCTTCTGCAACACTCGAAGCAATTAAACAATTATATTTTCCTTCTTTGAGTTCATTTATAGTTTGCACTTGGACTTTTTGGGTCATTCCTTTATCGTTTCCTTTAGTTGCTTGTCCAACAAATCGCTTTGGTTTAATAGAATCAATTTTTTCTAAATATTTTTCCATTTCTCTAATGTTTCCCCTGTAATGATTAAACACAAGAACTTTACTTGCGGGTTTTGATGTAAATTGTTTAACTAAAATATTTTGTAATGCTTCAAGTTTTGGGTGAATTATTTTTTCTTCAATAAGTTTTTTTACTAACACTTCTGCTTTTATAATTCCTTCATCTTTAACAATCATTTTTACTGCTTTTGAAGAAGTTGCCTTTTCACTATCCAAAAACATTTTTTGCATATACTCATTTAACGCAGTAGTTCCTTGTGTTTCAAGCATAGTAAGTGCATGAGCAACTTTTAATAGTGCCGCAATTCTTGAAATCGCAGAAAAAAGAATAGGATTTTTTTGCCCTTCACTTAATAATTCTCTTCGTATTGAACTTTGCATTATAAGCATGTCTTTTCTTGAAAAATAATTTTTTCCAATTCCAAAACCCATTTGTTTCATTGCAGTTATTTGTTTTTTTTGAAAATTATCAAGTAAAATTTTTACTTCTAAAAATGTTTTAGGTAAATTAACTCTAACCCATTCAACATTAATTTTGTTAACATATTCTTTAACATCAGAATCTTCATGAGTTTTAATTTCAACATTTTTTACAAATAAATTTCTACAAACACTTTGAATCTTTTCTTCATCTCCTCCGGGCGAAGCAGTTAAAGCAAGAACTAATGGTTTTTTGCATTGCTTAATGTACTGCTCAGCAATAAAAACATAAGCATAATTTCCAATAGCCCGATGAGCTTCATCAAAAATAATTAATCCAAATTCATCCAAATTCATTTTTCCATTAACTGAATCATTTTGAACACACTGAGGAGTAGCAGAAATAATTTTTGCATTTTCAATTAATTTTTTTCGTTTTTCAGCAGGAGTTGCTCCAGTAATCAAAACAATATCCTCATCTTTAATTTTTAAAAATTTTTTCATGCTTTTTTCATGTTGCACTGCGAGAGGTTTTGTTGGTGCAAGAAAAAGAACCTTCTTTTTTTGTTTAAGAATTTCTGCCGAAACCATTAACGCAATTACAGTTTTTCCAAGCGCCGTTGGTGCAACAACTAATGAATTTCCCTTTTCAAGTACTCTTACTGACAAAATTTCTTGATAAAGTTTTGATTCTACTGTATTTGGTTTTATTAAAGGATGAGAAATAAAAGGCATATCTGAGTTTAGGGCGAATTCGTTTAAAAACAATTCTAAAGGTGATTGCCAGTCCGATTTGCTTTTTTTTATTTTTAAAAAGGTTTTTTTAGTGCTTTTTTCATAAAAAAACCCTTGTATTTAAATATTTTTAGTATTAATGGCTTATTAGAGGTGTTTTAATTATGGGAGAGCATATTTTGCCTTTGGCAGCAGTAGATAGGATTATTAGAAAAGCAGGTGGCGGAAGAGTCAGTGAAGATGCTGTACTTGCTTTAACTGAAGTGCTTGAAGAATATGGTGTAAAAATAGGTCAACAGGCAACCGAATTTGCAAAACACGCAAATCGAAAAACAATTGTTGGTGCAGATATTAAACTTGCTTTGAAGCAGATGAAATAATTTTTTTATTTGAATATTAATTTTTTTTCAAAACAACATAATTTGCAAAAAAATCAGTTTTTTTTCCAGGATCCTTAAATTTTTTGGTTCCTTTTTCAACAACACTAAAACCCATAGCTTCTGCTCTTTTAATTAAATCAGGATAGTTTTCTATGTTATACCTGTAGACGAATGCAACCCCTCCTTTTTTTAAAACTCTTTTCATTTCGTCCAGTACTTTCCAGTCTCTTTCTGAGACTTTTGAGGGGTGTCTTGTTACGAAAGCATATAGCGCAGCAACAAAGTGATCGCTAATAATCGCATCTACTGAATTTGACTTAAAAGGCAACATTAATGCATCCCCAGTAATGGTTCGTTTGTTTCCAATTTCTTTTGAAATCCGCGCGCCTAATTTATTAAGGTCAAATGCAATTGCCGTTGCGCCTCTACTTTGTAAGTCTCTTATAAGTAATCCTGATGAAGAGCCAACATGCAATATTTTAGCTCCTTCTATTTTTGGTAAATTTTTTTTAATTAAATTTTGAAGTGGTCTATAATATTCCAAAGTTCTTCCAAAATCATTTAGAACGCTATGAGTGCCCCTTGAAGCTACCTTAGCTAATTTATGTGCTGTTTGTTCCCAGTTTATTTTTTTGTGAGGCATGGTCTTAAGTATAAAATTATAGTCAGCTATCTTACTTGATAGCTTCCCACATGATTTCGTCTCTTGATTTTATTTCTAAACCAATTTCACTAATATTAAATGGATGAACTGTTTTAGAGTGATTTGTTCCACGCATTTTTCTAACAAAGATACTTCTGTTTGGTGGAACGAAATAAAGCATTATTACTCCATCAACAATAAATTCTTCTACTCCAAATGCAGAGAAATCAGTTTTTCCTCCACTTGTTTCAGCAATTAATATTGTTGTACAACCAAGGTCTTTCAATGAATCTGCAAAAGAATAAAGAAGATGTCTCATTTTTCCTTGGTCAGGAATCCAAACTCCGAGGGCAGTTGTTGAATCAACTACTAATCTTTTACAACCCATGTCTTTGACAAGTTTTGCAATTACTTTCAATTCTTCTTCTATTTGTCTTTCTACATTTTCTTGAGTGTGTAAATTTAGCTTATAAATTTTAAATTTTCCTGTTTCCTGAAGTGGTTTTATACCCCATCCAAATGTTTCCATGTTCCAAACAATATTTTTTAAATTCCCTTCAAGAGTAATAAACAAACCAGGTTCATCTGAATGTTTTGCCCCATTATAAAGATAGGTTAATCCAAAAATAGTTTTTCCTGTTCCTGGTCCTCCTGAAAGCAAAACCGTTGAACTTTCGGGAAATCCTCCTGAAATTAATTCATCAAATCCTTTTACTCCTGTTTCTATTCTGTTCATTCAACACACACTCCTTTTATTTTATCCGAAACTTTTTTAAAAACTTTTTCTTGTGAAACATTATCAGTATCAATTACTAAATCAAATACTTCTAAATTGTCTCCCATTGAAAAATTGTACAAAGTCTCATATAAGCTTTTTGTTTGGGAATCTCTTGCCTTTATTTTAGCAAGAACCTTTTCATACTCAAGATTATCTCTTTTTGATACTCTTTTTGCTCTAACTTCTGCGGAAGCACTTAACCAAACTCTAAATGCTTTTTCTTTGTAAAGATAAGGCATTGTCCAAGAATCAAGAATAATGTTTCCTTTTTCTGCGATTTTTTTTAATTTTTCATCAAGTGCCAAATCATAAGAATGATCAGTTTTTCTATTAGCCATTATTTTTTTTGCTTCTTCAGATTCCCACCAATCATTTACTTTTTTAACCGAATTATGCTCTAGGTCTTTACTTCCTGAAAGCCACATTTCTTTTAATAATGCAGAAGCATGAATAACCTCTAAAGTAAGTGATTTTCCTAAAGAGTCTGCAAGAGAACTTTTTCCTGAACCAGCAAAACCTGAAACTATTATAAGCATGCAAAAAATAGGGAAAAAGAGTTTAAGAAACAATTACTTTTTAATAAAAATTAGTCAAATAACTATTTGAGGGTTAAATAATAGGTATAATTAGTAACAATTCTTTTTTTGAGGAAATTTTCCTTCTCTAACTTCTTTTGCGTATTGTTTAACTGCGTTAATTGCTTCTTTTTTCAAATTTGCGTATTGTTTCAAATATTTTGGTTTGAATTCAACAGCGTTTAATCCAAGTAAATCATGAAAAACAAGCACTTGTCCAGAACAATATCTGCCTGAACCAATTCCAATTGTAGAAATAGAAAGTTCTTTACTAATTTTTTTAGCGATCTTTTCTGGCACAAGCTCAAGAACAATCCATTCACACCCAGCACTTTCAAGATTAGTGGCTTCTTCTAAAAGCGTTTCTTCATTTTTTTTTACTATTGGCTTCTTATCACTTTGAGGAAGATAACCAATATGGCCCATTACTCTTATTTTATTTTCAGTGAGAGTCTTCATTACCTTAGGGTCAAATCCTTCTAATTTAATTGCCTTGGCTCCTGCTTCAAGAAATTTTTTTGCATTCTCCAAAGCCAACATAGGATTAGAATATGAATTGTATGGCATGTCTGCTACCAAAAGTGCTTTTGGTTTTGCTCTCGCGCATGCCTTCACATGCAAAAGCATTTCTTCCATTCCAATTTCTTTTGTGCTTTTAAATCCATGGATAACATTTGCTGCAGAATCACCAACAAGAATTAAATCAACATTTGCTTTATCTGCTATTGAAGCAGAAGGAAAATCATAAGCGGTGAGCATTACTAGTTTATTCAAGTTTAATCCCTAATTCTTGCGCAAAAATTTCACAATAACCTAGGGGAGGCATAATTGTGTGACCAAATTCGTCTTTAGCATTGTGTATATAAGTAGAATATTTTGTGGAAATTTTTTTTCTTTTAAGTAACTTTGTTAGTTTACTGTTTGACTTAGCGAGATACTTTGAGCGTTTGAAAACTTCAGTAACTAAAAAAATAGCGGCTTTCCTAGCTTCTAAATCATTATTGATACCTCTGGATTTTTTGATAAAAGATAATACTGTTCCTATTTCCATGCTTTGAAATACTTTCGGTAAAGCTTCTGCATTAGGAAGTCCGTCATAAACTGCTTTATTAGTTTCTTCTATAAAAAAAGGTTTTACTTCAGGCCGCATCCAAACTTTTTCTCTAGCCCTGTCTTTTTTTGCATCAAAAACAAAACCGTGTTTTTTGAAAAGCTCTTCTACAAATATTATTTGTCCCTTGCCTGTGCTAATTTGCTGATGTCTAATTGGATTTCTTCTAGGAATTAATTCAATAACTCTTGCATGTATTCTTCTAAATAGTTTTGGCTTTTTCATTCAATAACCTTTATACTTACTATTAAATAAATTATTCTTAATTAATATATATAAGGTGGTTTTTTGGAAGAAGTTGACTTTATTTGGATGAATGGAAAAATGGTTAATTGGCAGGATGCAAAAATACACGTGCTAACTCATACTCTTCATTATGGAACTGGAGTTTTTGAAGGAATTCGTTGTTATTCTACAAAAAAAGGTCCAGCAATTTTTAGATTAAAAGACCACATAAAAAGATTAATGCAATCAGCTCACATAATGCAAATGAATTCAAATTTTACTGCTGATGATTATGAAAAAGCGTGTGTCGAAATTGTCAAACAAAACAAATTGAAAGAATGTTACATTCGCCCTTTGATTTATTATGGTTATGGAAACATGGGGTTAGCAGTAACTGATTGTACAGTTGATTCTGTTGTAGCTGCTTGGCCATGGGGAAGTTATCTAGGCGAGGAAGGAGTAAAAAATGGAATTCGTGCAAAAGTTTCTTCTTTTACAAGACACCATGTAAACATCATGCTTTCTAAATCTAAAACAGTTGGAAATTATGTTAATAGTACTTGTGCTAAAATGGAAGCCCTTCAGGGAGGGTATGATGAAGCAATAATGCTCGACCCACAAGGATTTGTTAGTGAGTGTTCTGGAGAAAATATTTTCATCGTTCGTGATGGCGTGTTGATTACGCCCCCAGTAACAAATGCATTAGAAGGAATAACTCGAAAAGCAATAATAGAAATCGCAGTCAATGAAAAAATTCCTGTTAAAGAAGAACTTTTTACAAGAGACCAGATGTATACTGCTGATGAAGTTTTTCTTACTGGTACTGCAGCAGAATTAACTCCTGTGCGAGAAGTTGATGATAGAGTAATTGGAAACGGAAAACCTGGAGCAATAACAAAAAAATTACAACAAAAATATTTTGATGCGCTTCATGGAAAAATTTCTAAATACAAAAAATGGTTAACTTATGTAAAATAAAAAAATATATTAAATAAAATTTTTAAAAAATACAAAAATTAAATAAGAGTAATTTTTCCTGTTTTTTCAACTCGGAATGCTACTCTTTTTCCCTCTTGTTCAAAAATAATTGGGGTTTTAAAAGAACCTAATTCTTGCCGGTATGTTCGAATTTTTTTTACCAGTTCTTCTTTTTTTACACGAGGATTAATATTAATCACTATTCCAAGTGCTTGATTTTTTTGTGCACGCGCAACAAAAGCTTCACCTTTTCCCCCTAAACTAACTTCAACAGGAGAAAGAAAACGTAACATAAATTTGTCTCCGTATTTTCCTTTTTTATTTGAATTTGTTGCAAAATCCATTGGATAAAATTCTTTTCTAACTAATGAATTTGGCCGGTCCATTCCTGTAAATCCTGTAGAAAGAATTTGTTTTAATCTGTCAAAAGAATCAATTTTAGGTAACCCTCTTGCTCTTTTTGAAGTATAATTAGTTACTGTATGGCTAACTGGTTGTTGTTTAATAGTTATTATTTTTACTCCTTTTTTTTCTTCGATTTTAGCGGTTAAAAAAATACTTTTTCGAGAGTCTAAATCAATTTTAATTTGAGTTTTTGGCAGAGGTATTGCACGATTTAAAAAAAAAGTTAGTTGTTCTAAAACTTTTGTTACTTGATTTTCAGGAATGCCTAATTTTTTTGCAAAATACTTAGGGGTTTGCATAGCTCTTTGTAATCCTTTTTCAGTAATTCTAATAACCGGAACTGATTCTTTTGGTTTGCTTTTTTTAGGAAATCTTATTTTTATCTCAGGTTGTTTTCGTTTTATTTTTGGTTGTGCTATTGATTTTCTCATAGTAATAAAAAAGGTTCTTGACTTTAATAATTTGCCTTAAAGTGATTTTTATGATGCATGAAGAACTTTTTAATTTAATGAATCAACGACAAAGCATTCGTAAATTCAAGGAAAAAGAAGTTTCTAAAGAATTAATTGAAAAAATAATTAAAGCAGGAGTCACTGCTCCAAGTGCGTTTAATTCTCAGCCCTGGAGATTTGTCGTAATTCAAAGCCAAGAAATGAAAAAGAAAATTCGAGAATCATACTCTGATTTGAGAAAAAAAAATAAGTGGTATGAGCAAGATACTTTTTTTATTGAAAATTCAGTTCCAATAATTGTTCTTTGTGAAGATAATTCTGAAATGAATACTATCAGTTGTGCTCTTGCAATTCAAAACATGTTACTTGCTTCTGAATCACTTGGATTAGGTTCATTAACAATTGGTGCTTTTTCAATGGATGCTGAAAGTGAAGAAGAACTTAAAAAAATTGTTTCTGCAAAAAAAGAAGAAAAAGTTGTATTGGTTTGTTTATTTGGTTATAAAGATGAAACTCCTGAACGAAAAACAAGAAAAACAATTGAAGAAGTTGCTGAATTTTTGTGAGAAAATTAAAAAATAAAAAGGATTTAAATTATAACTTAATTTTTTTTCTTTCCAGTGCCCTTTAGGTTTTTAAGAAAATTTATTTCTTTTTCGCTTAATTCGGTTGAATAAAAAGAGTATTTTTCTAAGAATTGGATTATTTTATAAGTCGCAAAAAAGAAAAGAAATGCAATGAAAATAGTTGTTACTAATACAAATAAAGTTGAAACAGTTTCGTTAAGATTGAAGTAAAGTGCAAGAAAAATAATTAATTGAATAAGAAAAATTGATTCAATTATTATTAATAACCAATTCATAGCAGTTGAAAACTCATGGTCGTAAAGATGTTTAACTGTTTTTGCACCATAAATCGATGCAACCCCAACAAGTAATAAGGAGGCTAAATTAAAAATATAAATCAATGAAAGTTCAATCATTTAATTTTCGCCCCTTTAATTAGTTTTTTTGAAAATAATTCTGCCTCTTTTATAGTAATTAATAACATTGCAGCTAAGAAAAAACTAAAGAATGCATTTAGACTAATGAAAAATTCAAAGTCAAATCCGTTATAAATACTTGCCACTAAAAGGGATACTTGGCTTACTGAAAAAAGTAAATTTCCAAAGAAAAATAATTTGAAAAGATTTTTTAATTCAGGTTCATTTAATCGAACAAATCCAAAAACAAAAACGACTTGTGCAAAAAGCGAAATGCTTGTAGTGAGAAAAAAAACTATTTGAGTATTTTGAATCATTTTTTATTCCCCGTGCATTTTATTACCCCGTCAGAAAATTCTCCAAGTAAACTGTTGAGTGACATTGCATCTTTAGTATCAGTTGAAAGTAATAAACATCTAAAATTCATTTCTCTTGCTTTTGAAACAAGAAAATGGAAAAATCTTTTTACTACTGTTTCACTATTATAAACTAAAAAAGTATTTATAGAATCAACTATAACAAAAATTGGTTCATTATTAATGCTTTCTTTTTGAAGCATTTTTGCAGCTTGAACAAAACTTATTGCTAATTTTGTTAAATTAGATGGCGGTTCAATTATTGACGCATTTTCAGGGTCTCCTGATAAATCAGAATGCCCACTACTTAAATCTACAAAAAAAATGTTTCCTAAGTGGATTTTGTTTTTCTTAAGTGTTTGTTCAACATTTTTGTAAGGTCTATTTATAGTAATATAAATTCCTTTAGATTTGCCTTCATTTGCTAGTTTTTTAATAAAATTATTATTTAATGTAGGCGCAAAATCATTTCCCTTAACCATTAATGCTACCCAATGAGTATAATCTTTATCTAATTCATCAATAGTTTTTATGTTGCAACTAGAATAATTTGACATGTTTAATCAATAATAAAATAGTTTAATTCATATTAAACCCTTTGGATTTTTGATATTTCATTTATTTTACCCTAATTAGAACACAATTTTAAAAAAATAAAAAAATACGTTTTTCTACAGAAAACGAAAACTATTTATATAATTTAAGAGATAATTAATACATGAAATTTAATGCGATTACTCAAATGCCTATTCTGGTTTTAGTGGTAGTCGTGTTGCTAGCTTAAGCTCCCTAAATTTTTTTTTCGACTTGTGGGAGTGAAATTAAAAAAAGTTAAAAGTCGTTCTAAAAAAAGTTAAAAAGTTGATGTGAAATGGAAAAAATGAAAAGAATAAAAATTTTTGATACTACTCTTAGAGATGGTGAGCAGAGCCCAGGGGCTACATTAACCCATTCTGAAAAAATTCTTATTGCAAAACAACTTGAAAAATTAAATGTAGGTGTTATTGAAGCAGGATTTCCTGTTGCAAGTGATGATGATTTTGAAGCAGTTAGTTCAATTGCAAGTGAAATAAAAAAACCAGTTGTTTGTGCTCTTGCAAGATGTATAAAAAAAGATATTGATGTTGCCGCAAAAGCAATAGAGCCTGCTAAAAAAGGAAGGATTCATGTTTTTTTAGCTACTTCTCCAATTCACATGAAGTTTAAACTAAAAAAAACTCCCCAAGAAATAATTAGTTCTGCAGTTAAACACATTAAATATGCAAAAGAATTTACTAAAGATATTGAATTTTCTCCTGAAGATGCATCAAGAACAAAACCTGAATTTTTGTTTGAAGTGGTTGAAAAAGCAATTAATGCAGGAGCAACAACAATAAATATTCCTGATACTGTTGGTTATACTCAACCAAATGAATATGGGACGTTAATAAAATCAATTAAAGAAAATGTTCCTAATATTGATGAAGCAATTATTTCAGTTCATTGTCATGATGATTTAGGTTTAGCTGTTGCTAATTCTATTGAAGCTATTCGTAATGGTGCGCAACAAGTAGAATGTACAATTAATGGAATCGGAGAAAGAGCAGGAAATGCTTCTCTTGAAGAAATTGTAATGAACATTTATACTCGAAAAGATTATTCTAATGCGTTTACCGAAATCAATTTTTCAGAAATAATGAATACAAGTAAAATGGTTAGTTCTTTTACTGGATTAATGGTTCAAGCAAATAAAGCAATTGTAGGAAAAAATGCTTTTGCACATGAATCAGGAATTCATCAACATGGAGTTTTGAATAATCCTGAATCTTATGAAATAATGAATCCAAAAATTGTGGGAAAAGAAACAGAATTAATTATTGGAAAACATTCTGGAAAACACGCAATAAAAAATTTTATTGAATCTCAAGGTTTTTCTTTTACTGATGAACAATTAGAAGCAGTTTCTTCAAAAATAAAGCTTCTTGCGGACAAGCAAAAAAAGATTTTTAATGAAGACATTATTGCATTAGCAAATCAAATTTCTGGAAAAATTCCTGAAGAAAATCAAATAATAAAAATTAAAGAAGTTAGTATTTCTACTGGAAATAAAATTAAACCAACTGCTAATATAGTTCTTGATTTTGATGGTGAAGAAGTAAATGGTTTAGCAAATGGACTTGGGCCAGTTGATGCAGTTTCTAAAGCAATTAAAAATGCGATTGGAGATTTTGAATTAAAAGAATATAATTTGAAAGCAATTACTGGAGGAACTGATGCTCTTGCTGATGTAGTTGTTTTAATTGACTACAAAGGAAAAACTTATTCTGCAGAAGCAATTAATGAAGATGTCATAATGGCGTCCACAAAAGCACTTATTAAAGCATTGAATAAAGGATTTATTACAAAACGGAGGAGAAAAAAATGAACGGAGCAAAAGCTTTACTAACTACACTAAAAAACCAAGGAGTTAAACATATTTTTGGTATTACTGGTGCAAGTGTGATTTCTCTTTTTGATGAACATTATAAAGACGACCACGGGATTAGATATATTCGTACCAATCATGAACAAGGTGCAGTTCATGCTGCTGAAGGATACGCAAGAGCAAGTGGAGAAGCAGGAGTTTGTATTTCAACTTCTGGCCCCGGAGCAACAAATCTTGTAACTGGAATAATGGACGCTTACATGGATTCTACTCCAATAATTGCAATCAGTGGACAAGTTTCAACTAATTTACTTGGGTGTGATGCTTTTCAAGAAAGCAATATGGTTGAAATTACTAAATCAATTACTAAAGCAAATTTTCAAGTTAAAACAGCAAATGAAATGGAGTCAACAATAAATAAAGCATTTTATTTAGCATTAAATGGAAGACAAGGTCCAATTCATATTGATATTCCAAGAAATTTCTTTAATGAAGAAGTAACAGAACCAGAAATATATTCTGCTCCAAAAATAGCGCACAGTATTAATTTTGAAAAAATAAAAAAATCAGCAGAATTACTTCTTAATGCTGAAAAACCATTAATTCTTGTTGGTGGAGGAGTATTAAGCTCCAATGCGTCAAATGAAATAACTGAATTTGCAACAAAATTTGGAATTCCTGTAACCACAACTATGATGGGCAAAACCGCATTCCCAGAAACTCATCCTCTTTCCTTAGGAATACTTGGAATGCATGGGAAGAAATCTGCAAATTATGCGATTGTTCATGCTGATGTTATACTTGCTATTGGAACAAGATTTAATGATAGAATAACTGGAAATATTAATTCTTTTTTAGAACATGGAAAATTAATTCATGTTGATATTGACGCAAAAGAACATGGAAAAAATGTTAAAAACGAAATCGATATTCATTTGGATGCAAAAGTTTTCTTAAAAGAATTAATTAATGTTTCTCAATCAATTGCTTTTAATAAAGAAACAACTTGGTCTGAAAAAATTAAAGAACTTGCAAAAGAATGCAATTGCAATATTAATATTGATTCTTTTCCAATTGACCCAAAAAGAATAATTTATGAATTAAACAAGGTCCTTAATGAAAATGATATTGTTACTGCAGGTGTTGGTCAACACCAAATGTTTGCAGCTCATTTTTTGAAAAGAACAAAACCAAGAACATTTATCTCAAGTGGAGGAGCAGGAACAATGGGATATGGTTTTCCAGCAGCAATTGGAGCAAAAGTAGCTTGTCCTGAAGTAGAAGTTTTTGATGTTGATGGCGATGGTAGTTTTGGGATGGTTGTTCAAGAACTTGGAACTTGTAAAGAAGAAAATATTAAAGTCACACCTATAATTTTTAATAATTCTTATTATGGAATGGTTAGGCAATGGCTTGAATTGTTTTATGAAAAGCGTTATGCTGCAGTTAAATTAAGTAGTGTTCCTGATTTTGTAAAACTTGCAGAATCCTATTCATTAAATGGTATTTCTGTTGAAAAACCAAGCGAAATTGAACCTGCATTAAAACAAGCAATAAAAAATGATGAAACAACAGTTATTAATGTAAAAATTGCAGAAGAATCAAATATTACTCCTATGTTTGGGGCAGGAGCACATGTTAGTGATATGTTTGGGTCTTGTGTGCCAGAAGGTTATTTTAAGAAACTATTGAAATAAAAAAATTATATTGAAAAAAAACAAAATTAAGCAAGGGGGATTTGAAAATGGAAATTTTAAGAGAAGAAAATGCAAATATGAGTGTTTTAGAAGGTAAGAAAATTGCAGTACTTGGTTATGGTGCACAAGGCGAAGCACAAGCTTGCTGTATGAAAGATTCAGGATTAGATGTAATTATTGGTTTAAAAAAAGAAAGTAAATCTTGGAGTAGAGCAAAAGAATATGGTTTTGAAGTTTTTGAAACAAGTGACGCTGCAGAAAAAGCAGATATTATTCATGTACTTATTCCTGATGAAATTCAAGGTGAAATTTTTGAAAAAAGTATTAAACAACATTTAACTGAAGGAAAAACTCTTTCATTTTCACACGGATTCAATATTTGTTATAAATTCATTAAACCTGTTGAAAATATTGATGTTATAATGGTTGCTCCAAAAAGTCCAGGAACCGAAGAAAGAAAAAGATTCTTAGAAGGATTTGGAGTACCTGGATTAATTGCAGTAAAACAAAATCCAAGCGGAAAAGCAAAAGAAGTTGCTCTTGCAATGGCAAACTCAATGGGTTTAACAAGAGCAGGAGT
>Ga0307928_10001294_pt1 | contig 18957 bp, 30 predicted proteins | sample AceLakmetagen232_FD_201815 | JGI IMG/M metagenome (GOLD analysis project Ga0307928, IMG submission 201815) | Saline water microbial communities from Ace Lake, Antarctica - #232 | ecosystem: Environmental > Aquatic > Non-marine Saline and Alkaline > Saline | place: Antarctica: Ace Lake... | reverse complement strand
GAAATGGTTCTAGACTTTTTTTTTGATGGAAAAATTTATATTTTTGAATATAAGGCTTCTTTGTTGGATGTTTTTTATAATCCCGATATACCAGCTTTTTCTCAATGGGCACAAGAAAGTGGTTGGAAAGTGCCACAACCTCATACTGACTTAGTGAAAACAAATAGAGATTTTTGGAAACACTTTTATGATACTTTAATTATAGATTGTGATTATTTTGATAAAATTTATGGAAAAAGGCCAGAAATGGAAAAAAGTTAATTTTTTAATTTTTAATAAATAAAAACTTGAAAAGTGTTTATGGATACCGTATGCTCTGAATGTGGATATGTTATAAAGAATTATAAAAATATATATGGGACTAGGTGTAGAAGATGTAATGCTTTTATTAAACCTGAGAAAAAACCTAGATTTATAATAGAAAATAAGGAAAAAATTAAGTTACTACAACAGGAAATGAGAAACAAATTAAAGAAAAAGATTGGAGAAATTAAAAATGCCTATTTCAGAAGATAAAAGAATTGAATTTGTTTATAGTCCTTCTGATCTTCCAGGTTATCCAGGAACTTTATATGATATTATATATGATGTACAAGAAGGTATCGGGATCATTAAAATAACAAGCAGAGATATTCCTTCTATAGAGGTTTCTTATCCTATTAATTTATTAGTAGAAGTGATTGATTTTTTGAGTAAAAAACAAATTATTGATAAACCTTCTTTTCTTTCAACTGAAATAACCAAAAAATCTACTATTCCTATTCCTCGAATAGAAAAGAAAAAAAATTCTGAAATTTTTGAAAAATCAGATACAGAAGAAAAGATTGTTACAGAACCTTTTTCTTCTTTTGATGTTTCTAGCGATATAGTAAAAAATAAAAAAGAAATTGTAAAAGATAATTCAGTTGAAAAAAATGTAAAAGAAAATGTAATAGCAGAAAAAAAAGAAACTGAAAAAGAAAATATAAAAAAAAGACCAGTTTACAGAGGAAAAAGTCCTGAAGAATTATCTCTTTTAAGAAAAAAAAATCCAGAAAAAATGATAAAAAGGAAAAATTAAAATCGAATATAATTGTAAAAAAGTTTCTATATCTAAATTAATTAGGGATTATAAGGGATTTATTTATCCTTTGTGTGATAGTTGTAAAAGCATTGATTGTACTAATTCCATAGAAAAACGAAAGATTAATATTTTGGGAATTACAAAAGAAATGAGAGTTTATGTAAGAGGTGCTGAAGTTAATTTTGTAATTAGTTGTGAAGGATATATAGGAGATAAAAATGAGAATTTATAAAAGAACTACAACCGCAGAAATGGTAGCTATTCGTGATAAAAGTGGGAGAAAAAAACAAAAAAATTGGCAGAAAACAAAAGAATCTGTGCAAAAAATAAAAAATAATATTAACACCGTAAAAACTAAATATCCAGAATATAAAGAATCCTATAATTATGTCGATAATCTTTTTCCATGTTCTAATGTAAAAAAAGTTATAATATATAAAGCAAGGCATAAATTAATGGAGATGATGGGTTTTGGTGCTGCTGGGGGTTTTTATGATTCGATAAGTAAAGTAGTTATTTTTAGTAATGCGCCTGTTTCATCTAGACAATACCAAAATAATAAATATATTATTCGTGCTAAAATTAAAAATGATGAAGTTATTGTTCATGAGTTATTACATTATTGTTATTTTGAAGAAAAAAAGAAAACTATAAGTACTGAAATAAAAGAAGAGTTTGCTTATGGCTGGTCTTTGGGATATTTAAGAAGTAAAGGTTATTCGGATGAAGAGATTATTGAATATAATTATTTACCTTTTTTGTATCAAATAGAAAGGAAAAATGTTTTTAATTTTGTTCTTTCTAGAGAGAATGTAAGTCCTGAAGAATATAATAATTATCCTAATTTTAAAAAAAATAATTTTGTAAAAAAATTTCAAAAAGAAATTCATGAAAGAGCAAAGAAATTAGCTATAAAAAGAGGTAGAAAGTTAATTTATCTTTATAATAAAAAATTAGAAGAAGGAAGCATTTCAAATAAACCAGGTATTATGCCAACAAATTTCAGTTTTATGGATATTGAATGACTGATAAACTAAAAAAAGAAGTAGAAAAACTAATTGAGAAAGAAGAATCGAATTGTTCAACTGAAGAATTTCAAGATAAAGTTGAGTGGAGTAATATCTTATATTATCAAACACTTTCAGAAGATTTTATAAGAGGATTTCAAGATAAAATTAATTGGAAACATATATCAATACATCAAACACTTCCAGAAGATTTTATAAGAGAATTTAAAAATAAATTAGATTTAGACTATTTATTAGAAACTAAAAAAATATCTGAAGAATTCTATAATTCTTTGATTCATGAAAAAGTAAATAGATTTGAACTGATGGATATATAAATATATCAAGTAAAAAATAATGGATATTTAAGTATATTACTTAAAAAATAATGTATATATAATGACTGATAAACTGAAAAAAGAAATAAAAAGATTAATTGAACATTATAATTTGAATTGTTCACTTAAAGAATTTCAGGATAAAGTTGATTGGTATCATATTTCAAGATATCAAAAACTTTCAGAAGATTTTATAAGAGAATTTAAAAATAAAGTTAGTTGGAGAGAGATTTCAATTTATCAAAAACTTTCAGAAGATTTTATAAGAGAATTTCAAAATAAAGTTAATTGGATAAATATTTCAATATCTCAAATTCTTTCAGAAGATTTTATAAAAGAATTTCAAGATAAAGTTGATTGGTCTTGGATCTCAAGATATCAAACTCTTTCAGAAGATTTTATAAGAGAATTTCAAAATAAAGTTGATTGGTATTATATCTCAATAACTCAAAAACTCTCTGAAGATTTTATAAGAGAATTTAAAAAACAATTAGATTTAGGATATTTATTAAAAGAGAAAAAAATATCTCAATCTTTTTATAATTCTTTGATTCATGAAAAAGTAAGTAGATTTGAACTAATGGAGATATAAAATTTTAAAATATAAATTATATGAATAATTTTAAATTTTACAGAAAAATAAAATTAACTGATCAAAAAGTTCAAAAAGCATTCTCGAAACTTTCAAATCTATATAATAAAATTCCAGAAACAGAAGGATGTTTAGAAAATATTAATAAAGAAAATGGTTGTGAATCTTCATGTTGTTTATTACAAACACCTCAACTTTTATATATAGAATTTTTATATCTTTGGAATGCTATTAGAAAAAATATAAGTAATAAAATAATTTGTGAATTGATTGAAAAAAGTATGAAAAATTCTGTAATAGGAGAAACAACAAAGGGATGTATATTTTTTAATAAAACAAATAAAAAATGTGATGTTCATAAGTGGCGTTGTTATAATTGTAGACTTTATGGAATAACTCCAGAAGAAGAATTTAAGCCGAGATATGAAAAAATGAAAAAAATTTATAAAAATGTAGTAGGAGCAGTTATAAAAGAACAATGTTCTTTAATTACTACAATTAATAAAAAAAAAGTGACCGTAAAAGATACAGATCGGTGGTGGAGTGAATTAGTAGATATAGAGCATTCTATAGGAATTCCTGAGAACAAAATAAATGATGATGTTAAGGGAGGAAGCTACAGAACTCCTCACGATCATTTATTATTATATCTTATGCCAGAGAATATTCTAGGAGGTTTATCAGGAATAAGATTATATGATAATAAAGAAGATAAAAGAAGAGAAGTAGAAAAATTAATAAATATAATAAAGACTTTTTATAAAATTAAAAATGGATAAAGCAGAAATTAAAAAAGTTAAAATATTAGAGACTAATTACGATAAAGATAAAGATATTGTTAAGTGGTTCATAAGAGAATTAGAGACAAATAGAGAGATAACATTAGCTTGGAAAGCATCTGACTTAGGAACTGCATTGGGTATAAAAAATGAAATCCCGTCTGATTTAATGGAAGACTTTTGTAAGAAAATGAGAAATAAAGAAATAAATCTTATAATGAAACCAGATAGTCAGCTTCTGGGAAAAGATTTAAAAAACGAAGATAAGATGAAAAGTTTTCATAGTAATTTTGATAAATATCCTTATCAGGAAGTTATTGAGGAGACGACCAAAGAATCATTAAAGAAAAAAGGAATAGACCAAAATGGATAAAGAAAAAGATATTGATTGGAATTTTTTTTTATCGGATATAAAATCTTCTGAAAATGTTTGCTATCTTTTGTTGCCACAAGAAAAGAAATGCCATATATTATCTTTTAAAAAAACCGAAATTTCTTATAGTCATATGCCTCGAGCGTATAGTACGGAAAAGAGTGGTATTCTCGATAGTAAAATAGAATATACTTCGCTTCCTACAATTTTATATTTAGTAACAATAGTTTCTTCAGATAAATCTGTACTGCGTTCTTTTTATTCTGGAGAGTCAAATCTGGATTTAATGATTTCTCGTCCTGCTCATTTTATCATAGAGAAAGAAGAACAAAAATATAATTTTAGATGTAGCGTTGAAACAATTCCCAATAATTTATTAAACGAATATAGACATGGATATTTACAATTATTTAGAAGAAGGACAGATGAGATTTTAATAACTATTTTCCTTAATGATAAAATTAAAATTTCTGAGAAAATAATCGAAATAAAACCAAAGAAAATAACGAGATTTCATATTATGGATTTAGATAATGAATAGTGATTAATAAAAATATAACAGATATAGAAATTTTTTTTAAAACATTATGCATGAAGGAAACTCCAGAATTATATGTACATAATAAGTCTTTTGGGAACAGTGTAATAAATTCAATTTCGTATTGTAGAAATTATTGTAAACTTTCTTATTTATTTTATTTTCATATTTATTTTTATTTTCTTTCTGCTTTTATTTTGGAGAATTTTAATGCGATTCACGAAAAAGCCGAATTGTGTTTTGAAAATATAATTTTAACCGGAGAAGTAGAATCTTTTAATATTTGTCAAGTATTGATGGGTACGGATGAAAATAACGAAATTATAGAAGAAAAAAAGGTCATTGTTTAATGAGTGTTGATATTCCGTTAAGTACTATTTATAGAGGAGATTTTATTAAATTATTTAAAAAACACAGAATAGAAAAAAAAAAATAACTAGATTTGAATTAATGGATATAAGATATGATTGACAAAGTAAAAAAAGAAGTAGAAAAGTTAATTAAAGAACTAGATAAAAAGTGTTCTATTGAAAAATTTAAAGAAGAAATTAATTGGCGTTATTTCTCAATGAAAGATGAACTTTCGGAAGATTTTATAAGAGAATTTAAAAATGAAATTGATTGGAATAATATATCATGGAAACAAACACTTTCAGAAGATTTTATTAAAGAATTTCAGAATAAAATTCAATGGCAGTTTATTTCGTTCAGTCAAAAACTTTCAGAAAACTTCATAAGGAAGTTTCAAGATAGAGTAGATTGGAATAATATCTCAGAATATCAAAAACTTTCGGAAGATTTTATTAGAGAATTTAGACATAAAGTTAATTGGCATGATATTTCAGCATTTCAGCTACTTTCAGAAGATTTTATAAAAGAGTTTCAAGATAAAGTTTGGTGGCTTGATATCTCACTTTGTCAAAAACTTTCAAATAATTTTATAAAAGAATTTAAACACAAAATTAATTGGTTCCACATTTCAAAATATCAAAAACTTTCTGAAGATTTTATAAGAGAATTTAAAGATAATGTTAATTGGTATCTTATCGCAACATATCAAGCACTTTCAAAAGATTTTATAGAAGAATTCAAAAATAAAATTGATATAAAATTGTATAATGAAATTCACAAGATTAAAATAGTTTAATATAAAATAATTTTTGATGTCAATAAATAAGAGTTAAAATTCTGTAGTTTCCACAATGCAAAATTTTTAAAATGAAATCATATAAAATATTAATTAATAAACATTTTAATGAAAATTGTTTTGTAGTCGGAGCAGGTCCGTCTCTTTATGATTGTTTTATAAATTATAGATTTAAAGAGATATTCAAACATGTAGTTATATCAGTTAATTCAAGTATAGTTGTGATGCCTTGGAATACAGAAAATAATGGAAAAAGATATTGGATATCTAACGATGCCTTATCTCGTAGATGGAGTTGGTGGAAAGATGTATTGAGAAGCAATTGTACTAAAGTAGTGAGAAATAGTTGGTTGAAATATAAAAAAGAGATACCAGGTTTTTTAATTTTTAAACCAAGAACTACGAGTGAAGGAATAATAGATCCTAAAGATAATGGACTTTGTTATTGTAGTTCTGTTCCAAGTGCAATAGATTTATCTTTATTTCTTGGGTGTAAAAGAATATTTTTATTAGGAGTAGACCATTATGACGTAGGCGGAAAAAGTCATTTCTGGCAATTAATGTCATCTAAATATCATCAAAGACAAATACGACCTGCTCAAGGTCCTTTTTCTCAGCAAAAAAAAGTTTTTCCTATTAATATCTTGGCATATAAGGCGCTTTTAAAATTTGCAAAATATAAAAAAGCTGAAATATATAATTGTTCTATTCTGAGCAAAGTAGAAGTATTTGAAAAAATAAGTTTTGATTATATATTAAATTTAATTAAAAAATGACTGATAAAGTAAAAAAAGAGATAGAAGAACTAATTGAAAAGGAATGTTTAAATTGTTCAATTGAACAATTTAAAGATGAAGTTAGTTGGAATTATATGTCAATATGGCAAACACTTTCAGAAAACCTTATAAAAGAATGTAAAAATAAAGTTAATTGGTCTTATATCTCATGTTGTCAAGCACTTTCAAAAGATTTTATAAAAGAATTTAAATATAAATTAGATTTAGATTATTTATTAGAAACTAAAAAAATATCTGAAGAATTCTATTATTCTTTGATTCATGAAAAAGTAAATAGATTTGAACTAATGGAGATATAAATATATCAATTAAGAAATAATGGATATATAGGTATATTACTTAAAAAATAAGATTCCTATTTATAGAATAATATATAATGAAAATAAATTAAAAGCTATTAATAAGCTATATCAATTTGTTTCAAATTTATAAAAATGGGACTAAAAGATTTAATAAATAAATATAAAGAAGAAGAATTAATTTTTATAGTCGGAGGAGGGCCGTCTGCTCGTTTTATTAATATTGAGAAAATCAAACCCTATTCTACAATGGCAGTAAATTCTGGTATTATTCTTATCCCTTTTGCCAATTTTTTTGTATCAGATGATAGGGGAGTAGCAACATGGAGTTATTTTAAAAATTTATCTGAATTAAATTGTTTATACCTGTTATATGAGGATAAACTTAAAAATTGTGTTCAACATTTGAATATTAATAAGGTAATTTTTTATAAACATACTTGGTTTTATTCTCCTGAAAATAATAAGTATAATTTTGAAGGAATCAAATTGAACAAGACTACTAAAATAATAGGATCCAGAACAAGCATGGGAAGTGCTGTTCATTTATGTTATTTAATGGGATATAAAAGAATTATTTTAGTAGGAAATGATTGTCAATTAGATAAAAATGGAAAAAGATATTTCTGGCAATATTGGGCACAAAATGAACAACCATATAGATTGTCAGGTATCCCTTTTTCTAATAGAACTCAACACATAGGTTTTGATAAAAAATCTTTCGAAGAATATTGGAAATCTTTTGTTAAAGTGAATAGAAAACTGTTAAAAACAGAATTGAAGATAATAGATTGTTCAGATACTGATTTTGATTTTTTTGAAAAAATGTCACTAGAACAAATATTAAAAAAACATGGAGGAATAAATGAACCATAGTTTATTGATAGAAGAATTAGAAAAAATTGACAAAGAAGAAATATCTTCAAAAGAAATAAAAAATTATCTTAGAGATTTAGCAAGAGAAGAAATTAAAATAAGGAAAATAATATCTTTTTTTGATAAGGGTTTTAAAAAAATAGAAGATAAAGGGGCAACAGTGAAATCTATTGAATTAAATTCAAAAGCATATGCAATCCTAAGATTATTGAGAAGAAAAGATGTATTCCAGGAATCTAACGATAATAAATTAATAAGAAGAGGTATATATGGTTGGTTATGGAATGCCGAAGTAATAGTTAGACGAGATATAGATAATATATTATTCTTTCCTAGAGAACTGATATACTAATTATGATAAAAAATAAAAAGATATTATCAGTTGTATTAGCAAGAGCTGGATCTAAGGGAATTCCTTTGAAAAATGTAAAACTTCTTTTAGATAAACCTCTTTTCCAATGGTCAATTCTTGCTTCTTTAAATTGTAAATATGTTGATTTAACAGTGGTTTCGTCTAATTGTCCTTATGTCAGAAGATCTTATTTTAATTTATTAAAAGAAATTAGTAAATCAGAGAATGCCAATATGGTTTCTAGTAAATTATATTGGATCGATAGACCAGATAAATATGCTACTGATATTTCAAAAAATGAAGAAACATTAATTCATGCTTATAGAAAAGTAGTAAGATCATTGAATTTTGATCCTGATATTATAGTAACTCTTCAACCGACTTCTCCTTGTAGATTAAATAGATTATTGGAGAAATGCATAGAAAAATATTATGAAGGAGAATATGATAGTTTGTTAACTGCCACGAAAGATACTCCATTTATTTGGAGAAAGATAAATAGAGAATGGAAATATACAGTTGATAAAAATCATCCTTGTAATAGAAAAATGAGACAAGAATTTGAAGATAATAAATATAATAGCGAATTCTTGTGGCATGATTGTGGAAATATTTTTTTAACTGATATAAGAGTTCTTTTAGGAACTGAATGCAGAATAGGAGAAAAACCTTATATTTATACAATAGATGGACTTAATGGTCTTCAAATAGATACCGAATTTGATTTTAATTTAATTGAAAATATGATAAAAAGTTATAATTTAGAAAGCTTGGTATAAAATGGGATTGAAACAAAATAGATTTAAAGAATTATCTGAAATAGCAGATGAATATCTTATTCAAAAAAGAGAAAAAATAAAGAAACAACTTTTTGAAATGAATATGCAAAATCGTTATAGACAAAATATGTCTCCTACTTTTAAACCCCATATTTATAAAAGAGCAAAAAAAGAAATAGCTCAAATAGAAACCATATTAAAAAAGAGAGAACTATTAAATACATGAATAAGTTTATTAAGGTTCTGGTTGTTGTCGGTAATCGTCCTCAATTCATAAAACATGCTTCAGTTTCAAAAGAATTAGGAAAAGTATTTACTCAAATTCTAGTTCATACTGGACAACATTATGATTATAATCTATCACAATCTTTTTTTAACGAACTTAAAATCCCAGAACCGAATTTTAATTTAGAAGTTGGTTCTGGAACACATTGCTGGCAAATTTCAAAAATAATGATAAAATTAGAAAAAATAATTTTAGAAGAAAAACCTACTTTTCTTATTGTTTATGGGGATACTAATTCAACTGTTGCGGGGGCTATTGTTTCGGCAAAAAATAATATACCGCTTGTTCATATTGAAGCTGGACTTCGAGAATTCAATCGCAAAATACCAGAAGAAATTAATAAACTAATTACTGATATAATAACAAATTATTATTTTTGTCCAACAAAAGTTGCTGTTGATAATCTTTATAAGATGGGGATAAATGAAAATGTGTATAATGTTGGAGACGTAGGTATAGATCTTATTTCTGAAAATTGGAATAAAATAAAAAAAAATGATAAAATTTTAAAAAAATTTAATCTTAAAAAAAGAAAATATTATTTTGTTACTTGTCATAGAGCATCAAATACAGACAATATTTCTAATTTAATAGAAATTATTTCATCATTTAAATATATTAATAGCAATATTATTTTTTCTATACATCCAAGAACAAGAGAAATAATTGATAGAAATGATCTTAATAGATTATTAAAATTGGATAATTTAAAAATAGTAAGTCCTTTAGGGTTTTTTGATACACAAACTTTGATTAAATATGCCAAGATGGTATTAACAGATTCTGGAGGAATAATTAAGGAAGCTTATTTTTATAAAATACCGATAATTATTATTGATACTCAAACCGAATGGTTAGAAACCGTACAAGAAGGTTGGAGTTGTATCGCTGGTCCAAATAAAAATAAAATATTAGAAAAAATTAAAAATTTTAAAAATCCATCTATACATACTAATTTTTTGGGAAATGGAAAAGCTTCAAAGAAAATAAAAGATATTTTAAAACATGAATTTTGCTGAGAAAAAAAAGATCCTGGTACTTGCTCCTCACACTGATGATGGGGAATTTGGTTGTGGGGGAACATTAGCAAGATTACTTGAGAATGGAAATGATATATATTATTTGGCTTTTTCTATATGTGAGGAATCTGTTCCTGTCGGATTCCCAAAGAATGCCTTGAGAACAGAAGTTGAAAATGCAACTAAATTTCTTGGTATTAATCCGAAGAATTTGATACTTAAATATTATCCCGTTAGAAAGTTTAATTTTCACAGACAAGAAATTTTAGAAGATTTAGTAAAAATTAGAGAAAAAATTCTTCCAGATATAATTTTTATGCCTTCTTCTCATTCTCTTCATCAAGATCATAAAACAATTTATAATGAAGGAATAAGAACTTTTAAACATTTTACTTGTTTTGGATATGATTTGCCTTGGGATACAATAGAATTTGCTACCACTGCTTTTTTTAAATTAGAGGAAAAACATATACAAAAAAAATGGCAATCCTTAAAATTTTATAAAACACAAGAATGGAGAGGATATTGTGAAGAAAATCTTCTTTTAGGTTTAGCTAGGCTTAGGGGTTCTCAGATTATGCAAACTTATGCTGAGGCATTCGAGATGATCAGAATTGTTTTTTAATAATAATTTAGATTGTTACTATGGAAGATATAATTAAAAATAAAAATTATTTTGAAGGAGAACATATTGATTTACTTGCTTTTGAAAAAAAAGATATAAATATGGTACTTAAGTGGGTAAATAATGAAAAAATTAATAAAACTAATGGAGCTAGATTTCCTATTAGTATATATGAAGAAACAAAATGGTATGAAGGTATTTGTTCAGATAAAAAAAAACAAAAACTTATAATTGCAACTAAAAGAACAGAAAAAATAGGAATGATTTCATTATCTAATATCGATTATAAAAATCAAAATTCTGAAATTGGGATTTATATTATTCCAAATTATCAAAGAAAAGGTTATGCAAAAGAAGCTTTAAACTTATTATTGAAGTTTGTTTTTTATGAATTTAATATGCATAAAATTTATGCTTTAATTTATAATTATAATATTTCTTCTTTGAATTTATTCCAATCAGTAGGTTTTCAACATGAAAGTACTAATAAGGAAGTAGTTTATTCTCAAGGAAAATTCATAGATATATATGTTTATTCGATTTTCAAAAAAGATTTTATTTTTAATATTGAGTAATGTCTTGATATGACTAGAATAGCTATGATACATCAACCCAATTTTTTGCCTTGGTTGGGTTATTTTTATAATATTGCAAATAGCGATGTTTTTATTGTTTTAGATGATGTGCAGTATATAAAAAGAAGTTTTATCACTAGAAATATGATTAAAGGTCCTCAAGGCGCACAATATATAATATTACCTATTTTTCAAAAAGGAAAATATAAACAATCAATTCTTAAATGTGTGTTATATGATAAAGAAAAAAATCTTAAAAAAATTATTCATACTATAAAATCGAATTATTCTAAGGCAAAATATTTTTCAACTTATTTTAATGAATTTCAAAATATATTAAATAATAACACAAATAGTCTTATCGAAATAAATTTTTCACTTATAAAATGGGTTTTAGAAAAATTAAGTATTCAGGTAGAAATAGAAAAATCATCGAAATTGAAAAATATTGTTGGAAAATCTACTGAAAGATTAATTTCTATTTGTCAGGAAATGAAAGCAGATGAATATTTGTCTGGATTCGGGGGTATGAAATACCAGCAAGAAAATCTTTTTAAAGAGGCAAAGATTAAATTAAAAATAACGAATTTTCAACATCCTAGGTATCCTCAATGTTGGGGGGATTTTATTCCGAATTTATCAATAATAGATTTACTTTTTAATTGCGGATCTGAAAGTAAGAAAATTCTTTTAGAAAAAAAAAATAAATTTAATTTTCTATTTTGAGTTTATTTCTTTGTTCTTGTTCCAAATCTATTATATTATCTGGTTTATATTGAAATGCTTTTTGTATACCTTTTAGATCTCTTATTAATTTATATAGTCCTTGACTTTCTAATGATGCCGAGGCATCACTGTGTCTAAACGTTCTATCATCAATAAAATGACGTTCGAAATAACGTGCTCCAAGGATATAACTAACTGGTTCTAGTGCAATTCCATATCCATGATTTGAAAATCCTACTCTTGGAAATATTTTTTTTAAAAGAGAAATTTCTTTAAGATAAATATTCTCAAAGGGGACAGGATAACCACTTGTACAATGAAAAATTACAATTTTACTTTTGTAAGGAAGTAAATATTTGTATAATTCTTCTCTTTCTTTTTTTGTAGTCATTCCAGTTGATATATAAATATCTTTTTCAAAATTATCTAAAATATAATTTATTAATTTATAATTATTATTACAAGGAGAGGGGATTTTTATAAATTTAGGTTTTAGTTCTTTGATGATTTTTTTTGCACTTGTGATATCCCAAACAGATACGAAATAATCCATTTCCATTTTTTCACAGTATTCTTTTAATTCTTTGTGCTCATTTATTGATAATTCTACATTGATGCGATGTTCAAGATATGTTTTTCCGTAGGCAAAAATTTGTTTTGGATGAGGTTTATTCCATAATTTTTTTTTCACTGATTCATAAGGATTTCTTTTTTGGCTTTTGAGAGCATCTGCTCCTGCTAGTTTAGCTAAATAAGCAAGTTTTTTGGCTCTTTTCAATGAACCTATGTGAACATTTCCAATTTCTGCTATTACTTTAAAATTTTTCATAAATTTTTTTATTTTTCGATATATTTACTATATCGACAAAAAATTATTTTAAAGTGAAATATTTTTTAGTAAAATACTATTATGTTTGAGAAAATAAAAGTGGTAGTCATCGACATAGATGGTTGTTTAACAGATGGAATATATCAGATATCTTCTACAATTTTGCCTTTTTCTGGTGAGTCAACTGTTACCAAATCATTTTATACAAAAGATTTTTATGCTATTGAAGAATTATTGAAAAGTGAAATAATTGTTATTATAATGAGTCAATCGTCTGGAGTATGTATTGGGAACCAGATAGAAAGATTACGTAAGGGGAGAAGCGGATTTTGGAATAAAAGTTGGGAAGAAAATAAATTGAAACTTTTTTTAAAAATAGATAATAAAAAAAGTAAAATAGAAGAATTTATGAATAATTCTGAAAAAATAATTTCTTGGGAAAATATTGCTTATATGGGAGATGCTGAGAATGATTTAGAGTGTATAAAGGAAGCTGGTTTTGCTGGTTGTCCTTTTGATGCAATTAGAAAAGTAAGAGTGCAAAGCGATTATTTAGCTAATTTCCCTGGCGGAAAAGGTTGTGTTTACGACTTTTGTATGTATATTTTGGAAAAAAGGAAGGAAAAAAAATGAATATATTAAATTCCAATACCGGCAAAGATATACAATATATACTAAAAAATCATATATATGTGCAAATAACTGATTTTGGTTTAATAAGTATGTTGAAAGAAATTATTATAAATCCAGGGCAACACACATGGTGTTGGATTACTCTCCAGGATAATAAACCTGTAGATATAAGTGATATAGGGTTTCGTGTTTGTACTTTTGATTCTGCTGTAAATAGAGCAATCAATGATCCTTATTCTACTGTTTATGAATTTATTAATTATGGAAAATTAGCAGCAAATTGGAAAGAAGTGAAGTATATAGATAATATAAAAACAGTTTATAAAATTAAAATTGAATAGATAAAAAATGAGTGAATTTAATGTCATAGAAGTTAATTTTAAGAATAAAAATGTTTTAATAGATTCTTTAAAACAAATGGGATATAAACCTAAGGTTTTTGATGAATCAGTAAATCTCAAAGGATATCAAGGAGATACTCGAGAACAGAAAGCTCATATAATTATTCCTCGAAGTCAAGTTGGTAATGCAAGTAATGATGTGGGTTTTGAGTGGATCAAAGATAAATATAGAATGCATGCTTCTGAATACGATAGACCATGGAGAACAGGAGAAAAAATAAAAAAACTTAAACAAGTTTATGCTGAAAAAATAATTATAGGTAAAATAAGCAGAAGTTCTAAATATTCTCTTAAGTCGAGAATAGAGCAAGATGGTAAGATAAAAATAAGAGTGCAGACATTAAGATAGAAAAGAAAGGATAATATTATGAGCGAAATGCAGACGGTTGAAGTAAATTTTAATGACGAGGAAGTTTTAATTGGAGCTTTGAAAAATCTTGGTTATAATCCTGCTCAATATGAAAAATCTAAATCGATAAAAGTTTATTATCAGAATAAAGGGAAGCCAAAAGCTAATATTGTAATAAGTAAAAATCAGTTTGGCGGATATGCTGACGTAGGATTTGAAAGACAAGAAAAAGGTTTTCGTATGCACCTTGATAATATGGATCATAAAAAATTTAAAGTGCATAAATTGAAACAATTTTATAGTGAAGGCAAAATAATGAAAAGTATAAAAAAACATCATAATTTTTCTATTATTAATAGAAAAGAACAAGGAGGAAAAATAAGAATAAGGGTAAGACGTACTTTTTAAATTTTCTTCTTTAAAAATTTCTTATTTAAGAAGTTGGATTAATTTATAAAATGAGTAAAATAAAAGGAAAAGGTAAAGCAAAGATTCGTAAAAAAAAACAATTAGAAAGTAAAAAAAAATATGAATCTTATAAAAAAAATTTAATTTCTAGAATAAGAACGTTTAATGATCCTATTCTTTTAGAAAAATCTTTCTTAGTAAAAAAGAATGAAAATATTCCTCGAATTATAAAAGAAATAGGAAAAATTCTTGCTGCTACAAAGAATGGTGTAGGATTAGCGGCTCCTCAAATAGGTTATCTTGACTGTATTTTTGCAATGAGACCTGATATAGAAATTAATGAAATTTCTTTTATAATAAATCCTGAGATTATTGATTTTGATAAGAAAATTATTAAAAATAATGAAGCTTGTCTTTCTTATCCTGGGATATTAGCAGGCATTGAGAGATTCAGAGCTGTAACTATTAGTTATTTTGATGAAAATTTTAAGAAATACGAAAAAGAATTTAATGGTTTTCGATCTATAATAGTACAGCACGAAATGGAACATTTTGAGGAAGGAGAATGTTTGGTAGGACAATTTTGGAGAAAAAAACAAAATAGATTATTGAAGAAATAAAAAATGTGTTTAAAATTATCTGAAAAAATAGATGGGGGCATAAAATGTTTATTATGTCCTCATTTTTGTTTATTAAAATCTGGGCAATCTGGAAAGTGTTTAGTTCGTAAAGCAAATACTGAAGAAATTTATCTATCGACATATGGACAATTGACTCATATAATTGTTGAACCAATTGAAAAAAAACCTTTTAGGTATTTTTTATCCGGGACTAAAACTTTATCTATTGGGAGTTTTAGTTGTAACCTTTCGTGTTTATTTTGTGAGAATTTTAAATATAGTCAAAGAAATAAAATAAAAGAAACAAAATATTTTTCTCCATTAGAACTTGTATCTTTAGTAATAGAAAAAAATTGTTCAAGTATTTGTATGACATATAATGAACCTATTATTTCTTATGAATATTTATTAGATATAGCGAAAGAATGTCATAAATCAGATTTAAAATTTCTTTTAAAGACAAATGCTTACATTAACGAAAAGCCTTGGAACAATATTTGTAAAGTTGTGGATGCAGTAAATATAGATTGGAAAGGAACAACAGATAATTATCAAAAAATATGTCATAGTAATAAAGAATATGATACTAGCAAAAAAATCATATATGAAAGAATAAAAAGCGCATACAAATCAGGGATACATGTAGAAATAAGTATTCCTGTTTTTAATTCTGAATTATCTTCTAATAAGGGTTTTTACGGTTTTGCAAAATTTGTTTCTTCATTGGATAAAAATATTCCTTGTCATCTTTTAAAGATCTTTCCTACTAATAAGTGCGAAGATCTTTTTACTACATCGGAAAAAAATATTAAAGACTCATATCGTATTTTTTCACATTTCTTAAATAGAGTTTATTCAAATTAACTTTATTTTTTTTTGCATATCGATATTATTAATAGTGTAAATTTTTAATGAGAGAAATCTTTGTATACTATCGTTCATATTATTGATAACTTGGGACTTGGCGGCGCTCAAGCAATGCTTTTTGAAATTTATTATGCTATTCAAAAATATTATCCGCAGTATAAGCAAGTAATTCTTTCAAATGAAAATAGACCTATTGATAGAACGTTTGTATCTTCTTCTAATATAAGTTATAATACCGCAAGAGATATAAAAGTACTAAGAAAAAAAGCTTTATCCTGTAAATCTCCTATTATCTTTTATCATAAACTTGCCAGTTCAAGAATAAACATTATAAGAGAAATTAGAAGAAAAAATTCTAAAGTTCCTATTATTGTAATAAATCATACACTTTATTGTTCTAGAGATTGGAATCGTAAGGGAATCTGTGATATAATGATTGCGGTTAGTGATCATATGAAAAATAAGTTATTGACATGGTATCCTCTTCTTAAGCACAAAACAATTCATAATGCTGTAAATTATTTTCGTTATAAAGATATTAAGCCTGCGGCAGTAAATAAAAAACAAATTCTTAGAACAGGAAGAATTAATAGATTAGTTGGGTGGAAATACTCGGATAATTGGATAAAGTGGTGTAGTCGAGTTGATTTACCTATTAGGATGATTCACGAATATATAGGTTCTGGACCTGCTGAACAAAAGGCGAGATTAGTAACAAGAATAGTAAAAAATTCAAAAAATAAAGTAAAAATCTTGGGTTCGATACCCAATTTTAAACAAAAAATATCTATTTTAAAAAGTTGGGATTTATTTTTATATGAAACAAATAGAAATGAAGGGGTTAGCGTGGCTATTCTTGAAGCGTTAGCATGTGGAGTTCCTGTTATTTGTAGTAATCATTATGGGAACAAAGAGTTAATAAAAAAGGGAATTAATGGTTATATTTTTAAAAATAAAGAAAAAGCGCAAGAAATATTAAAAAAATTATGTTTAGATTCAGATAGGCTATCTCGTTTAAAAAAAACAACTAAAGAGTATTTTATTAATAATCTAGATGGAAAATTTATGGCTAAAAAATATATGGAAGTAGTTGAAAAAATTATGAATTAAAAAAATGCCTAAAAAATTTACTATTTTAAGTTCTAATTATAATAAAGCAAAATATCTGAAAGACTGGGCTAATTCTATTATAATACAAAAATATAGACCTCTTGAAGTTATTTTGGCGGATGATAAATCAACTGATAATTCTAAAAAAGTGATGAAAGAAATAGAAAAAAACTTTATAAGATCTAATATAGAGTGTAAATTTATTTATAATAGAGAAAGATTATATTGTGGTTCTTCATATAAGAATTTAGTTTCTTTTGGAACAGGAAATTTTTTTGGAGTTGTAGATGCTGATGATATGCTTATTAGCGATGCAGTTGATTATATTATTAATTTATATAATAAATATAAAAAAGTTTCTTGGATATATACTCAGTTTTTAATATGTGATACAAAGATGAGAAAAAAAAGAAAAGGATTTAATAAAGCGCCTTCTCCAGGAGAAAGTCTGCTTTCTTTGGCCGATAAGGGAATTCATGGTTACGGACATTGGAGAACTTTTAGTGATAAAATAAAAGACAGAAAAAGCTTATATTGCAAAGGTTTAACTTGTTCAGTTGATAAATATATGGGTTATAAACTTGAAGAAATGGGAGTGGGAATGTTTGCAGATAGAATATGTTATAGATATCGTCAATATCCAATTGGTTTTAAAGAATCTGTTTCGTCTACTAAATATGCTATGAAAATATGGAAAAAAGTTATAGCTGGAGTTCATAAAAGAAGGGAAAAAAAATTTGATATTTTTCCTATTATCATTCATAGAAAATAATTTTTTTAATGTCAAATAAAAAATTTACCATTCTTACTGCCTCTAATTATGGAAGATATCTGGATGATTGGTCTTCCTCAATAATTGCACAAAATTACAGACCGCTTGAGGTTATTTTTGTAAATGATAAATCTAAAGATAATACTATTGAAAAAATAAAAAAAATATCAGGAAAATTTAAAAAAAATGGAATAGAATTTAAATTTATACAACCTAAAAAAAAACTATATTGTGGTTCTTCTTATAGACTTGCTTTAAAATATGCTACGGGAAAGTATTTTGGTGTTTTAGATTCAGATGATATGCTTGAATCATTTTCGTGTTTTTATATCGCTAGTATATATGATAAATTTCCTGAAATTACTTGGTTATATACTCAATATAACAAATATAATCGTATGATGACAAGAATTATAAAAAAAGGATTTTGTTGTCTTCCTCCTCATAATCATAATATAATGAAAGCAGAGCAAAAAGGAATGCAAATTTTTTCTCATTGGAGAACTTTTTCTGTTCGTCTACCCAAAAAAGATACTATTTTTAAAAAAAAATTAAGAGGATGCGTTGACAAATATATGGGTTATAGAATGGAAGAATTAGGTAAAGGTATGTTTGTAAATAGAATTTGTTATAAATATCGAAGAAGAAATAGCGGAGAATCTCCTATTTCTCATAAAGAACCTTTATTAAGAATAAAAAATAAAATATTTATTGAAAGAGAAAAACAAAGAAAAAAAGAAAAAATAAAATGTTTTCCTATTTTACATTATAAAAATTAAATTATGTCAATTAAATTA
>Ga0307928_10001292_pt1 | contig 18964 bp, 21 predicted proteins | sample AceLakmetagen232_FD_201815 | JGI IMG/M metagenome (GOLD analysis project Ga0307928, IMG submission 201815) | Saline water microbial communities from Ace Lake, Antarctica - #232 | ecosystem: Environmental > Aquatic > Non-marine Saline and Alkaline > Saline | place: Antarctica: Ace Lake... | reverse complement strand
AGACCTGAATCCCACAGGCATAGAGCCTAGCGTAGTCGTCGCAGTCCCACTTGCTGTTGTAGACCTTGACCTTCAGTGAATCGAGCCAGCGCATGTACCACTCCGCATAGACCTCATCCAGCCACTTCGCGTCGAGGGTGTAGTAGTCCTTGTCAGCAGCCCTGAATCCGCCGTAGAGGACGTTGACCCCGCGCTTGTGCATTGCGCCCATCGCGTCGATTGCTGTGAATCGGTTTCTCATACGCCCCTTTCAGAGCAGAGCAGGCAGGCTAGGAGTATGGCGGGGATTTTCATTCTACTGGCTTCCTATCGTGATCCACTCCGACCCGTTGTAGCCGACAAATAGGTTGGATGTCGTGTTGTAGACCATCATGCCTTCTTGCGCGGTCAACGCTCCAAGTTCGGCAGTTGTGACATTGTGCAGAACCCACCCGCCAGTAGTTCCGGTCATTGACAACGTGCCTTTAGGACCAAGCCGCATCTTCTCGGCAATAGACCCACCACTCACCGCAGTATAGAACGCAATCTTTCCATCGTCCTTATTGCCCGTATCGTCGCCGGTTAGGTAGACGATAGATGCAACGTCAGTGCCGTCCCAAGTGCCGATGAGTTTCCCAATGGCTGCATTCGCGCTGCCAATGTCGCGCTCCATTCTTACTTCTACAAAACTCCCATCAGTTGCCCTAATGTATAGTTCACCATTTACCACATTAGTGCCGATGCTGGCCGAGGCCATGCTTGTAAACGCCTGCCCGCCGCCATTCATGGTTGCGGTCGGCGCGTTGTCACCATTGACGTGCCAGGAATTGGGATCTGTTTCCGTATAGGAATAGAGCGGCGTCCCGGTGACGCTGCCGCCACCAGAGAAATACACCTCGGCAACATCTAGAATAGAGTTGCTGTGGAATGTCGTATTGCCATCAGCCTCAATGGTCATGTCTCCAGGTCCACCGATGCCGAATGACACCTGTCCTGTATGCGCCCCCGAGTTTCCGGCGTAGATGATTACATCTGCAGGGAAGCTGGCTTCCTCGGCGCCGTACGCGATTATCGTCCCGCCACCACCACTAGCAGTACCGCCCTGTATGGCGAGATAGCCAGCGTCTACTGCATTTGCCAACGCTACTACGGCATTGCTGGATATGATGCTACCGTTTACTTCGATGCCATCAGCAGTAACCTTGTCGAAATCGCCCGTACTCGCCGTGACTATCTCGGCCGTGAACGCGCTCACCCCGCTTATGTCCTGCGTCCATGCGTTCCATGAGCCTGATAGCCCCACGCTGCCATCACTAAGGATCGCATTGGGATCTGATTCTACCTTGACCCATGTGGATGTCGCAATCCACGCGGCGTGTACTGGATCTGATTCTACCTTGACCCATGCGGATGTCGCAATCCACGCGGCGTGTACTGGATCTGATTCTACCTTGACGTAGCTATTCGTGGCGGCCCAGTTGGTGAACACCCCGTCCGTCTCGATAGCGTTAATGGATGCAGATGTCAGTGTGATGGTGTTGCTGCCGCTAGTTGCTGCCGCGCTGTTCGAGAGCAGACCACCTGCCACGCCAACAAAGTTTGTGGAATGCGTGTCGGTGTCGATATCGTTAGTGTCAATGTTGATGGTCATTAACCCACCAGATACGGCAACAGAATTTGTGCCAGCCGTTTCGTTCATTGTCGCATTAGTGACGTAGCGCGTATCGCCCACTGTTGGCGTGATGTAATTAGTATTGAATGTGGCCGTGGCAATGCGTCCACTCAATGCGAGATTGTTGGTAGTGCCTTCCGAAAATGCAACATTAGTGACTGAATCATCGCTACCAGCATCTTTCACCCATAGCGTATTGGTGCCGTCAGCAGCAACCGAAAGATGGTAGTTGGCTGTTGGAGAGTTGGTCCCGAACGTGTCCGCTAGGAGAATTGTTGCATTAGTGAGCGAGATAAGCGCATCGGACGTATCCACAATCCCGTTAGTCGCACTGTCGTAGGTCGCTCGCACCATGTACGTCGCCGCCGCAGCGGTCTTGGTCAACTTATCGGCCACGTTGTCAGCTATGACGTTCCCGCCCACATATAGATCGTCGGCTACCCACACATCCCCATCGGTGATTTGCTTGACGCTGATGTTATCAATATAGACATCATAGGTGGCGCCAGCAGTTACCGTAATCACGGGGTCATTCGTGATCGTGGTTGGATAAATGATGGTCTTGGTTTCCGTAGCGGTGAATGTGTCTGAATTGGTTATCCCGCCCATCACCATGCTGGCAGTCACAACATCGCCAAACGAGTATTGCTTGTAGCTCACCAGGTATGTGCGGCCAGTAGATAGGCCTATGGTTGCGGCCTGCTCAAGCGTCCCTGCGGTCCCAGCAGACACCTTGACTGTATCGGCATAGGTGCCTGCGGCTTGATACGCCGCTGTCCCGCCAAGGGTCCAGCCCGTCGCGTTGCCGGCGAATGTCCCATTGGTTATCAGCTCCGATCCTGTCACGGTTGAATCCGCGACAATAAGGCTGGTTAGCAGATTGGTCGGGTTGTTCTCCCCCACGGAATAAAGTAGCCCGTTCGTGAATGTGGACCCGTCAGATATTGTCCCGCTGACCCCCCACTGGTCTACAGTCTTGGAGCTGATAGAATATCCGGTTGCGTCGATATAGCCCACGATCTCCACGTTCCCCGTGTAGGTGGTCGCAACGTATCCGGCTTTGATGGTGACTATTTCCGCTGCGTTCAAAGCGCCGGTTGTGCTGTTGGATAGTGAGCGGACTACGTTAGACGCAATCCCCGCGTCAGCGTCCACCAACCCCGATACGTTACTTGCCACGCCAAGAGAGTTTGCGGCAGCGGCGAGGACGTTGCTGGCAATGCCAGCGTCAGCGTCTATCAATCCGGATACATTCGATGCCACCCCTGATGCGTTCCACACGATACCCAAAACGTTAGACGCAATCCCTGCGTCGGCGTCTACTAACCCCGATACATTGCTGGCCACGCCAAGAGAGTTTGCCAAGTTCGTAATCGTCAAGCCTGCAAGAGTAAGTACGTTGCTGGCAATGCCAGCGTCAGCGTCGGATAATCCGGATACGTTCGATGCAACGCCAAGAGAGTTTGCAGCAGCAGCAGCTACATTCGACGCGATTCCTAGGTCCGCATTTACAAGCCCAGTCACGTTGGACGCTACACCGGCGGCATTCCAGATAACGCCCAAGACGTTGCTGGCAATGCCAGCGTCAGCATCTATCAATCCTGCGGTGTTCAATCCCCCTGTGACGCTGTTGGCCGTGCTTCTGACGGTATTGCTATCCATGCCAGCCTGTACGTCATCGATGCGTCCGGATAGAGCGCTGGTGGATGTTCCGAAATCAGCATCAAAGATGATTACACCATTGGCCCCGGCACGTTTAGTCATGTTCGTGCCAGCATCGTAGGGCCCATCTGTACTGGTGTTAAGATAACTTGAGTAAACAGCCCAATTTAGACTAGTTCCGGTAGCCAGCGGGGTGGCTCCGGAGACGGTGAAATCCTCTATCAGCGTCAGAGCGCCATAGGCAAATGCCATGGTCTGCGTTGCGCTCTCAACCACCATGCGCCATTCGAAGTTGCCCTCTGCATTGCTGTTGGTGTTTAGCTGTTCCGGCAGAAACATGACATGCACCTGACCGTTAGTGGCCAGCTCAACTGATCCGGTCGCCGTCACCATCCACGCCGTCCCGGTAGGGGCATACATGAACCGTACCGCTGTGGCCGCGCTCAAGTCCTTTGCTGCCGTCCCCTGGGTAAAGCGCCAGCCCAGATCCCAAGAACCGTTTTGCGTGTACGTGAGGGACCTACGCTTGATGGTCTTGGAAACGTCACTACTGAAGTCTTGACGCACAGGTAGAGCGCCCCATGCTGCTGCGCTAATCGTGAGTATCGCCAATGCTGCCGCAAGTATTTTCTTCATGCTATCCCCTGTGTTGGTAAATTCACGGCTACAGAATTAGACTGGTTCCCTGCTTATGATGATCCCGTTCTCTACAGTGATGGTATAGGAGCTAACCACGTAAGATCCGGTATAGCCCCAAGTGTCATCAATGTGAGAATTGACGAACTGCTCTATCCAATAGTGGAGGGTGCTTGATCTAATGATGCCCAGCGTTCTGGTGGTCGAGCTGGTGTCTGGGTCGTAGCCGGGAGTAATGTTTGATCCGGTTGCGATAGTCAATTCGGTTGGCTTAAACGCTTCGTTTAGCGTTGCCACCACTTGATAATCACCGCCTCTGCCAACCGTTGTAGTGAGCGGAACATAGTCAATGCCAGCAGTCAGGACTGTATTGCAGATGTTGCCGTTGCGATACCACCAGCCGCGCCTGACTCGATAGTGGTGATTGGTAGCGTCGGTGCCAACGTAGATGATCTTGAAAGGCGTGATCTCGCCACCTGTCGTAATATCGCCACCGGCCCCGCTTGCCGTTACCGAATTGATTACTCCGTCGCTGTTGGTTGTTACCACGCCTACGATCATGATGGTATCCGGATCGCCCCACGATGATCCCACATCCCACTCGCCTGCCGCCAGCGCTACGATATCGATCGGTTTAGACCGATACACTCCAGTGTCGGCGCGTCGATCACCGTACTTATTAACCGTAGCAATGATGGTATACGTTTCACTAGCGGCACTCAGGCTGCTAACCGTCCATGACACGCTGCTGTTCCAGTCGGATACCTGTTTATTGCCCAGCGTCCACTGGCCTGCAATGACCTTGATCGCTGTGCCGCCATACTTGTGGATATGAAATGACAGTGTTGGCGTGCTGGGGCTACGCTTAGACAGTGACCACCCGCTAGGAGTCTGCGTCACGCCTGGTTGCGCGACAGGGCGATTGCGCCTAGCGGCATCGGCAAGCTGATTATTCTTGGTCGCGCTTGGCCGCTCACCGCCAATGTATCTGGGAATATTACTCATGCCGGATCTCCCGGGTCCCATGTCCCGCCGTAAGAAACCGTGGCCCATTGATCCGCGCCCCAAAACTCTTGGATGATCTCAAATCGCGTGCCGCTAGAAAGCTGCCTGACTTGCGGGGGCCGCTTCAGCCATTCCCATTTGGTGAGAGATGTAGTCGGAGTTTGCGGCGCCGCCACGTCAGCGTATCCAGTGATCTTCGTGATACTGTTCAAGTTCCCAATAATGGCCGATGGCGGATTCTCTGTGTTCAGGTCTATCACTCTGTTGATGTTCACGTAGGATGCATCCAAAACGCTCCTTGACCCAACCAGAATAGTCTTGCGAAGGACTAGGCTACCATCCAGATACTCCTCGATCCCTGCCTGCCTCATGGCATATAACCGACTCATTTGCTCCTTGTGAACAAAGTCGGAAGCGGTGAACGGCGTGTTCTCGGCCAGCGCCTTATCCACATCTGCAACCTCGTTTCTGAATGCGTCACTATCCGTGGTTTGGAAATACGGATGCGCCTTCAGGTTTTTGGATAGCTCGTTGCTGTCGACTTCCCAGATGGTGTTAAGCTCTGACGTAACTGGCCCACCACCACCTTGACTGTCGTCGTTGATGGTGAGCTCTACGGTCCCCACGGCGGCGTCAGGGTCCATCGAGACATCATCGTATTGCGTATCATTCAGAGCGGAGTTGTACATATCCAGGGCCCGTTCACGCGGCCCCATCCACGTTTCGATAGCCGTCTCACCTGAACTCTTGGACCACTTGCGCCGGATGCGCGTCCGGGTCATTCCGTCATAGCCTTTGATTACCGCAACAGTCATGCTGTAAGCACTCCTACGTCTTCAATTCTCTTGGAGATTTCCGTGTTGATCTTCGCGATCTGTTCCGCAATCTTAAGTTGATTCTTGAGGATAGGAATCTGCGGGTCGGAGATTCCACCGGCCAACCCGCCTATGCGCTGGAGTGAATCAGAGCTGATGCCAAACCCGCCGCCGCCCTCGCCAGCTGCTTTTGTCTTGGCAATTCTCTCGTATTCAAACCCCTTGATTCTGTCTTGCTTATCCTCTTTGGCCTTGATTTCTTCCTGCCGCTTCTTGTCTTGCTTATCCTCTTTGGCCTTGATTTCTTCCTGCCGCTTCTTGTCTGCGTCTTTCTTCGTTTTCTCCGCAGCCTTTTTCTTAGCATCCTCAACCTTCTTAGTAGCAGCAATCTCGGCGGCTTTAAATTTGTTGACGCGATCAATTCCCTTTTGCAGGTCAGCTCTACGCTTTTCACCAGCGGCTATATCTCCAAATAGTCTTTCTGCCGTAGCGTCAGATATGTTTCCGCCGCTAAATAGACTTTCAAACCTAGCTTCAAGGGCCATGATTCCAGTTCCGAATCCGAAAGCGAGGCTCCTCTTAAGTCGACCTATCGCGTCCTCGGCAGCATCGAGTCCCTGAATCATGGACTTGGACATCACCTGCCCTGCGTTTTCCGCTTTCTCTGCTAGCTTGTCGTAACCCTCGGTCGCCAGTTTATCTAATGCCTCAAGTAAAAACGGAGCATTCTTGATTCCTATAATGCTCATCAGCGCACTCAGTTCTTCGCCCTCGAAATTAGCAGCTTTAATCTTCCGCGCCATGACCTCGAATAGATCGCGAAGAGGCAGTTTGACTACGGTTTCCGCTGAAATTCCGAGCGCTTCAAACATCTTAATAAGTGTCTTATTTTGGCCAAGCACATCTCCTTGCGCTTTTCTTAATCTCACAAATACGTTTCGCAACTGCTCCTCGCTTGCCCCGGCTTCTCTTGCCGCAAAGCTAAACACCTGAAACGCTTTAGTGCTGATTCCCGCTTGCGTTGCCATATCGCTAATTTTTCCGCCAAGCGCAATGGTGCTGCGGGCAAGAGCGGCAAACGCTCCGACACCGACCAATGCTCCAAGATGGCCCTTGGCGCTGGCCAGCCCCTTGCTGAACTTGCCCACGGACTTATCCATCTTCTTCATGCCGCCCTGGAATCCACGGCTATCAAGCGTGGCTTTGGCTTTGGCTTCCATCAGCTCACCCCTGCCGGTTGAGGCCAGAGCTTCGCGCCCTCTGCTGTGGACTTCTTGATCTGCGCCAGCATGTCGTCACCCATCACCTCAGACCCATTGGCCTCATCGAGGCAGACCTTGTGGCAGCCGGCCAGAGTCACCGGCATATTCCATGCGTCGGCATAACTCAGCGTGGGGATATTTTTCAACATGATGTCCACCAAATAAAACGGCCAAGGAACGCCACTGCGGTGACTCTTGCCGCTGCTAAATACGGAAGGAATCTCAATGAATGCCGAGACGTATTCAGAGAAATCATCCATAGCCGTATCAATGTTGGACGCCATGCAGCGCAGCATGAATAGCCAGGATGCCAGCTTGGAATTAGTCATTCGCAACATCGTCCGCATCCGATGATCGTAATCATCAGAGCACACGTGGAAGGCCAGCAGGAAGTCTCTCTCTGTGACTGCCCCGCCCTCGATGTAGGGGCTATCAAACTGCATCAAGGTCAATGCATGGTAGCACGAGAACGGCTTGAGCCGCCGCCCAAGAATGACAGGCGGGTGAATCAACGCGGCTTTGCAAAATACGCTGTCCATGCCGTCCTCTCATTCTTGTTGGTTATCCGCGTTTGATGGGTCAATCAGATCAGCTATACGCCATCGAATCTTCTTGGATAATCTCAACGCTCAACTTGGTAACGCCACGGCTGAAGCTCGCCTCTGCTGATACCACCATGCCTGAGATTGAACCGCCAGCAGGGTCGGTCACTGCAATGGTGTCGCCTTCAGCTGGAGGTATAATGCTGCCGGCCTCGATGAATAGGTCAAGACTCATTGCCTGCCCCGGGTCCATGATGATCTTGCTCTGCGTGGCGCCATCCTCATCGGTGATGACTTCAGTATTGCCAGCAGGCTTTGACCAAGTTACCCCGCCGTCATCAGGCAGGAAGCCTAAGTATGCGAAACTGCCAAACGAGATTGCCATCATGGTGCCGAGATTTGTAGCTGCCGCCATAGTCCGTCTCCTCTATTTCTGATTAATGAAGTATTCCAGTTTAGTGCTGCCGTTGGTCGTGTAGGTTGTCATGTTGGTATTCGCCACAGGCAGCACCGCTACATCACCGGGCTCAAGCCGCAAGGTCAGCGTTACAAATATAGCCACATTCGTTTCGTCCAGATTCCGGAAAAAGCAGTAATGAGGGACGGTGACATTGGCGATGTTCAGTGAATTGGTGACGCTGTTGGTAGTAGTCTGAATACCATAATCAAGCGCCTGCGCGGCCTGATTAACCTTGTAGTTATTGACCTGCCGCAACAGCTTGAACTCGCCATTGTCGACTTGTAGGCTGGTGGTTACGGACAGCGCGTTGGTCGCTGTGCCAGCACATACAGCAACAGCTATACCAACCAGAGTCAGGGCCAGCATCGCGATCAGATAGCGTTTCATCATTCATTCTCCGGTATGCTGGGGCAGCAATACATGATACCCTCATAGCTGGTTTTCATTTGCTCGTCGTCGGCGTCATCCTCGGAAACTCCGGGTCTCCACGCGAAAGCGGTATAGTCATCCGGTGCCGCAGGGAGATTGGTAAGCTCATCAATGATGCCGTTACTCATTAAGATGTCCTCAACCGCCGCACAGTTCTTTCCGTGCTCGTCCCGGTCCATCCCAGCAATGTGGGTGGATACGGTCACCACGACATCAACAAAGAAGTTGCCGGTGACATGCCCGCCTATCGGGCCTTCGCCAAATATCTCAGGCTCGGCGCGTGATGCCAGAATCTCGATACGGGTCGTGGTCAGTGTGTTCCCGCTGAACCCCTTGAATATAGGCATAGCGGATATAAGCTCATCCCGGTTCTGCGTGATAAGGGCTTCCAGTGCGTCCTCAGTCTTGCGCTTAGAGTAATGGTATGGTGAGGCCATCAGGCTACCCTCTGCGCTTTCTGCTTATTAGCAAATTCAATGGTGCGGCCAAGGCCAGTCTTGAGTTGTCGACTGAGATCACGCTGGCGCTTCTTGGCGGTGAAGGCCAATACTCCACGGGTCATACGCTTGGCCCATCGCACCTTGTTGATTCCTTCCATGTATCCGCTACCGTTAGGCTTCATGCGGTCTACTGCCGAACCTTTGCCGCGACTGCTGCCAGGGCCAGTCCGTATCCACTGCGCCGGCATCTTGCCTTTGAATTTCTGAATCATTGGCGCCCATCCGGATTGCACCTGACCGGCCAGCTTTAACTGTGTCGTCATAAGTCGCTTGGCTTCTGCCTTTGATATGACAGGTCGGAACTCCGAACCGCCCCGGCGATACTTCTTGCTGACCTTTCCCGTGGTGCCGTTCCTTGCCTGCCGCAAATGCGCCGATAAGTCTTGGCGGGCATTCTTGCGCGTGTTATCGACAATCCTAAAAGCTCGCTTGATATCGTTGGCAATGGCTCCAGCAAGAGTCTTCGGCTTGCCGCCGCCTGTGGATATCACGGTGGCTGTACCCTTCTTCTTGGGCCACGTATTCTTGGCGAGGTCGGCACCCCATAACCCTGTCTGGTGAGTCATCACAGCTTTGACTTCAAACCCATAACGCTTGGCCACAGCTCGTGCCTGTCGTTTAAAGTCTTTGCTGTTCACCGTTATGCCGCTCTTGGCCATTACAACTTCTTCCTCAATCGCAGCACGATAGTCACCCCATCCTGACCCAAGTCCCGCTCATTGATATATGCTGCGTCATCGTCTACCGTAACCTCCGCATTGAGGTCCGGGGTCCCTGCCGTAAAGTCTGCCAGTAGGCCATGCCATTCACAGCCAGCTGTCACGCTGAATCCGGTCAGCTCAGTCTCGTCCGTTCGCTGCCATTCGGACCGCGTACCCGTTATGGATACCGCGTCAATGACCAGCGTCGACGGGAGGTCCGCAGCAAGAGCGGCCAGATCGATTGCAAGCTGTGAGGTGCTTATGGACATATCCCCCAAGGGGCTCCCGGCTTGTTCCGGGTAGCCCCCTCCCTTTCTGCCTATCTCTAGGCGACTACATTGGCGAAGACCAGATGCGGCAAGGTCACGAAAGCTGCTCCACGCATCCGCACGCCGAACTGATATTCGTCATTCTCAAACACATGATCAGACTCATCGCTCAAGCGCGAAGTCTGAATCTCAGGGCCCTTGCGGTCCTGATAGGCGAGGCCGCGGATGCCGCCGATCTCAGCCACCACGTACCAATACGATGCGGCGTCATAACTGTTGCCCAGGCTATCCACATAGCCATCCACCAGATAAGGAGTCTCGACCCGCGTCAGCAGTCCCATGTTGGTGTTGTTGCCCTGCACGTATGTACTGGCATCCGGATTGAGAATGGCTGTGTATTCCTTCTCAAGAGCCGCGATGGTCGCGCTACGGAGCTCGGGTCCATGAATCAACCAGCGAGGGCGTACCCTCAGAGGCTTATTCTGTTGGCCCAAGTAACTCACCATCTTGGTATAGACCGCGTTCAACTGCACACCAGCAGCGTCAAACGCCACGGTGTTGTAGTTGTCAATGGTGTTGTCGCCATAGGTGCGGCCGGCATTACTGAACACCGCAACCTCATCTACCCATTCGTCCGATGTCCCACGCAGCAGCGCCTCGATCAACAGTTCATCCCTGAACGCATCAGCCGAGTTGCCCATGAGCTGCGACAGGCCTATATACAGCCGGTGGAGATCGTCTTCGATCTCCTCGCGTTTCATCGGTATGGTGTCTTCAAACTTCCGGTTTGCTACCGTTAGCTTATTACTCTGAACGTCCTGCTTCTGGCGGTCGCCCAACCATTCCCGCATCTGCGGGATCTGGTTCAGCCATGCGTGTACCGTCTGTGCCGTTGCACTCGGAACGGTCATGGCCACGTTAGTCAGAATGTTGTTTTCTCGTGGCGCGTTGAAACCCTCAGTGAAGGCTACCCGCAACTCCTCAAAGAAAACATCCATGTTATCTCTGTTGATGTCCATCTTCTGTTCTCCTGCTGTCGTTTGTGTTTCGGGTCTACCTTGACTAGTTGTCGATGTTCCATACGCGATACCACTTGTCGCCGCCGATATTGCGGAAACCAATACCGTCACTCAGGCTGTTAGTGATCACTATGCCACCCACATCCATATTCCCGGCGGTGGTGTAGGTCACTGTATTACTGGAGCTGGTGTTCCAGAACTCGACGTAGGCGCCAGTGGTGCCGTTAGCCAACTTCTGCGCGACAGTCGCGGCAGTAGTGTTGTTCTGGTAGTAGACGACAGCAGCGACGGTTTGCGTTGGAGCGGCGTCAGTGATCGTGCAGAGCACGGGGGTTTGAATCAGACCAGCGGTCTGCGTCAAGGCACCAGCAACTGACAGCGTAGATGCTAGAGCCGCAGCGCCAGTCTGCGTCAAAGCACCAGTTACTTCCAGCGTGGAGCTGAGTGTAGTGGCGCCAGTCACTTCAAGCGTGGTGCTGAGTGTAGCGGCACCAGAAGCCGCGAGGGTAGTAAACGATCCGGCGGTCCTTGCCACCTCAAACGTATCCACCCACACATAGTCATCGTCAACATCAATGATGATACCGGCGATACATGAATTGCCTGGATTGGTGATAGCCACGGTGGCGTCATCAATTACGTAGGCGATATCACCAATGCTCGAAGCGGTGATCGTGCCGCTGGCTTCCCAGCCAAAGATCCCCACATCGACAGTGATAACCTCACCATCGTCAGCATTATCAACACTGTTCGCGCTTCGCCCAACCACGTTCTCGCTTGCGGCGTTCTGAGAGCTAACCGCCTCGCCAGTGGAGTCAACAGACGTCATGCTACCAGCATAGATGACCTCATCATTTTTGACGGTGAGCGACAACTTCCTTCCAGATCGCGTGGGGGTGATACGTTCCGCAGTTAGCGCGGTGCCATAAGCAGCGCTACCAACCAACAGAAAGCACATCACCATGCTAATCATCCATCGTGCATTCTTGTTCATCCTCTAATCCTCCGTATCAGTTTCCGTCTCGTTTTCCAACTACTTGATTTTTGGGGTCAACTTCGCTTTCATCTCGGCAAAAGTAGTGCCGGAATTCTGACGACAGTATTCCTTGATTTGTTCGTCACTGAACTTGCAGGCCGTGGGGTCAATCCCTTGATCGCCATCCGGCTCAAACGCAGACGGCCTATCAGCCGCGCTCTGCTTAGCCGCTTCAACGGCTTGTTTCGATGCGTCCAACTCGGCCCGCATATCCTTCAGCCCCTTAATCGTGGCGTCCTCAAAAGACAGCCCCTCTGAAAAGTAGGCGCTACCCTTATCAGCGCCAAAGGCTTCAACGAACTTGCGGAACTCGCCCCGTCCATCGTCGGGCTTATCAGCCGCAGCCTGCTTGGCCTTGTCCGCTTCGGCCTGCTTGGCCGCAGCAACTTCAGCCGCATCAGTAATCGCCTGCGCTTCCTTGGCGGCAGCCGCTTTGGCTTCCGCTTCTACGTCAGCGCCCTCAACTTTGGGAGCACCTTCCGGTGCGGACTTCTGAGATTCAGGGGCCGCGCCTTCTACGGGTGCTTTCGTCTTGTCGCTCATAATACCAACCTCCAATTCGCCAGCGTTACCGGCACTCTGCATGTGAGTTGCTGTTCCTGCATCCGCACCATACGGACAGACTGCAACGCCTCTTAACGACCACTTCCTAAAAACTGTCAGCGGGCCAGTGTATTGCTTGCCGTTGACTTCAACCGGGGCCCCTGGTTCCACTTCCTCGATCACTGTATCGCCGGGACTTGATGGCGGGAAAAAGATGCTGGCTTGATAAGGCACGCCGGCCTTCTGTTTGGCGATGACTTCCCCTGCCCTGTCGCCATCCTTGTACGGGGTCAACGCCCCAGCTAACTCAAGCTGTCCGTTTTCGGTGTTGAACTTGTTGGCATATCCCAGGACTTCCCTGCCGTCATGCTCGTAGTCCACGACAATGCGCTCTGCGTGGGTCATGCCTGACAAGTCTTGGATAGTAGGGCCAAAGTACCAATGCGTGAGAACCTCGCCTGACAGTGCCACCATCGAGAATGGCGCAGACTTCGCGCCCTCACCGTTTTTGTCTGACACTTCAAAGCCGTGGACTTCCTGAGCAAACGCCGATGCGGGTACTTTCTTCGTATTCATTATTCGTCTTCCTTGTCGTCTTCCCCATCGTCGTCCGGGTCGATGATGGTGGTTCCCGGCACGCCAATGATTGTCGGCAAACCAGCCGCAGCCAACATATCGCGCTCTTTGGTCGCCTGCGCTACTACGTCCTCGAAGTCCTTATCGCCCGCTTCTTGCAATGCGGCCTGGTGCGTTGTCAACATCCGGTCCATGGCCAGGCCTGTAGCTTGGATCTCTTTCAATGGGTCCAAGTAGGGCCATCCAGGGGTTCCCCACGAGTGAGCCCAATAAGTTCTTTCGATCTTAATTGGAACTTTGAGCCCGTTGTGTTTCACCTCTCTGGACAGCCACCACTGGAAAATCCGGCTTGAGATTTTGGATAGGCCAGCTTGCTCAACCCTGAACCGGCGCTTGGCCATTTCAAGCTGCCCGCGCATCGACGAGTAGTTGAGTCCTTCCGTATCCATCATAAACATCATCAAGGGCAACCCGAGTGGAGCGCCGGTGTATCTGGCAAGCCACCGCACAAACGGTATCCACTGGCCTGGAGGGCTCTTTGATTCAAGTACCTCTGCGTCCTCGTCCATGTCCATGCGAAGATTCATACCAGCTACCATCTTGACATGCTTGCGAGTGGTGCCTTGTTCGTCGCGTTGGTTAGTCTCGGCAGCCCCCCACAGCTTGCCGTCGCCAGCCGGAGCCATCTTGAACTTGAGCCCCATGAACGTTTCGTTCTCGACCTTGAGAGACATATTCTCTATCAGCGCCTCAAAGTCAGTGAGCACCTGTAACGTCTGGAGGATCTGGCATACCCCGCGCTGGCGCTCTGCCCGCTCATGGGGATAGTTCGCGTAAAGGATAAAATCCTTGGCGGGTACAGGTGTGCCCGGAGTGGCGTTGCTTGAACGCATCTCCGGATTAGGAGTGCGCGGCCCAACGTAGTATGTCTCCGCCGCACCGAAATCGCTGAAGTCAATCCCTACATCATTAGAGGAGAACGTCTTGCGTATACGGTCAGCCTCAATCGTCTGGACGGATGACAGCCGCTTTGTCTCGCCGTCAGGTTTCTCGGAGTCGACCGGGACATCCCCACCGTCCAGCAGCCGGATACCCACATCGCCATCGATGTACTTTCGATAGCCCCACATGCGCTGCAGCTGACCCCACGGCCTGACCTGTCGCACGTCCAGCTTGTCCTTGGCCAGTGACCAGCGGAACTCCGTTTCCTTATTGAACTCTGGATCTTCCGTGATCATGGATAGCCGGTATCCGGGCCCCACAATGTTATCGACAATCGTCTGCATGATGGAGTACGCCAGCGGTGATTCCTCGACCTTCTGTCGGGCATTGGCCATAGCCTTCTGCCGGTCCATCGTGGTCATGTCGCGCTCGGCTGTACCGGGGACGGTGGCGCCACCCCGGCGCTTGCGGGTCGACTTGATGTTTTTATTCACGAACTGGGCATACCGCTTTGAGTCAGCGGTTGCCGCCTTGTCGCTGGCTATCTGCCTGCGTAGCGCGGCATTTGCGGCCTGTTGTTCGAGGGTCGCCATCTAATCGCCCCACTCGTCTGCTTCGGTTGATCCGCTGCTACCTATCCAGCTCACATCTGAAGCGCCGGACGATGACCCGCCCCTGGCCTCATCCCTGATAACCTGCTTGCGTAGTAGTTGCAGATCGGCCAGCGCGGCATGGGTAAAGGTTCGGCCCGCTATGCTGTAGCTCAGGCCAGTGGTGAAAATAGCCCTGATGGCTGCGTTGATTTCATCGAGCGTAATCGGGCTAGTCTCGGTGGCCATGTTCTCTCCGAATCTGGGCAAACAAAAAGGGCGCACCCCTACCGAAGTAGGAATGCGCCCCGTATCAAAGTCAGTCAGGCGCTAATTAGTTGTCGTCGAAGTGATCCTGTGAAGTCGTGTCTACTCGTTTAATCTGGTGGCCCCGGACAATCACCCGCATCTCTCCGCATCCATCATGCTCAAGAGTGCGAATACGATCAATCAATCGGTCATGCTGGGCATTGCCTTGACACTCGCTGCTATCCGGATCGTTGGTGACTTCTGCCATTTGTAGGAAGGATACGGCATCGGCTGGTTGCGGGTCAATTCTTTTTATGGGGTTTTTACCAGTCGTCATCGTCTGCATCCTCCCCACCGCCATAGCTGGCCTGGTTGATAACCTTCTTTGCCTTGGGTTTCGCGGGCTCCTCTGCGGGCGATGATTCCTCCCGCGTCCCTCCCGCGTCCACCCGCGTCCCTCCCGCGTCCACCCCTGCCGCCTCTGCCTTCTCCGCCGCCTCTACCCCTGCCCGTATCGCCCGCAGGTCATTCTGTAGCACATGCCGGAATGCAAAGCTATACTGGCCGCAGTCGAAGAAGTCGTTGACGCCAACCTTGCTCCAGAAGTCCTGCACGTTCCCGAACTTGTCCGGCTTGGTTTCCTTCAGCACTTCCCCTGTCATCTGTTTGACGAAGCCCTTATCAATGTCCTTGTGGAAATGGATGGTCACATCGCCCTCGCCATCTATCGCCCGTGCCATCTGATTCTTGAATATCGTGGGGTGGAGGTGCAGTAGCGTCAAGCTCTGCTGGCCGCCAAACAACTTGCCGCCAGGGAATGATTCAATCTTGGATGGCTTGACCGGATCATCCATGCGAGTCAGCAACCCCTTCTCCCCCTTGATGGGTATCAGGAATCCGCGCCGTTCAAGGCAGGCCAAGTACGCCGCCGTGGTATTGTAGCCGGTATCCATGAATCCAAGCTGGATATGTACGATCTCCCCGCCCTGTTTGACGTAATCATTCGCCCGCAGGATATCAACGTCATCCATTGTCGCCAGGAATCCGTGGTCAACCAACCAATGATTCCATGGGTCCAGGGCCCAAACGGTATAAACCACATGCGCGGCCTGGATGTCAGTGGTCACAACCAGCATGAACTTCCCGTCTGTTGGGATGGTCCCGCGCTCGTACACGTTGCGGTCGCGTATCTCATAGATGGCTGATTGCGCTACGCTCTTTTTGGGTGGCTCTTTCCATGGTTCAGCAAGAGTGGAGTTGACGAAGTTCTGTAGCTCTGCCGGGTTGTCCTTGCTGCTCAGGAAATTGTTGACCACGCTGGTCCACGTCACCCACTGGGCATAGAACTTGGGAAGGTGAAAGCTGACATGCGTGGCGTCGTGGCTCTTGGCTGTGGCTCGCCATTCCCCGAAGCCGACCGCCCGCCGTACCTCCATCTGGCTCCATCCCTTTTCGCAGGCCGGATTAGGGCAGTGATACATGGCGCTCTTAGCCGCTTCCTCGATATCCAAGTCGCTATCAAATCGGACATTGGGAAACGCCATAACGTGATACTCCCCGCAGTATGGACAAGGGACATAGAACTTGCGCTGGTCGGCCCGCATGTAGCTCTGGTGGATATACCCCTCCTCGGTGGTCGGCGTGCTAATTTCCAATATCTTACGCAACTCCTCATAGGTCGATGTCCGCTCCACCGCCAGATTGATTGGACGCGCCTCTGCCCCGCTTTGCTCGGGGTACTTGTCTGTCTCATCTAGGATTAGCCGGCGGGCAGGTCGACTGGATAGATTAGCAGGGCTGTTGCTCCCCGTGATGTTGACCGTGCAACGCCGCAAGACATATTCCAGCTTCTTGAAATCGTCGCGCTCTTCGGTCAACTCCTGCGACACATATGGGCTATCCTCAATTAGCGGCTGAATCCGCGACTCGCTGACGCTACGCCCCAGGTCGGAATTGGGATAGACAATTAGAACGGGGTCCGGATCTTCCCGTATCCAATAGCACAGGCAGACATGGGACAGCAGTGTGATTCCCGTCTGCGCTCCTTTCTCAATCGTGATGGTGTTGATTCGATCATCTTGGATGGCATCGAAGATTCCCTTGACGTATGGCGCCACCCCGGCGCGATACATACCCCGGCGCTTGCTGGGGTAGCGGGCAGAGAGATTAACATTCCGCTCTGCCCACTCCCAGATCGAAAGGTCCGGTATTGGCCTGAATGGATCGCCGTAGCTCATTCACCTTCCTTGTTGGCGTTCGACTGCCGCACCGTGGCCCATACTTTATTGAGCGCAGATTGCAGCCGCTCTGCAATGCGCCGCCACTTATCCGTAATGTAGAACTGGATAGCCAGTTTCTTATTGGCCTCTATCGCGACATCGTTGGCGTCGATTAACTTATCGCGGGCATCGAATAGCTGTGCTTCGAGGTCGATGCAATTCAGGCATGGGGATAGAGCCTCGGACTGTTGGCCGAGCTTCGGACATCCGGAGCAATCGTATGGACAGTCGGAACAATCGTATGGACAGTCACTCATGCAATTACCCCTATGGCAATCTAGATCGCGATGCGGTCCGGTGGTTGCTGGCGGCGGATTGACCAGCGGGATAATCTCCAGACATCCATCAGCCACCGCGTTGAGGCACCCTATGAAACTGCAGCAAGTCCCGCTCTCTGCCCCAGGGAAGGCAGGAAAGGACCACGGCAAATCTTTGCAGCTATCATCGAAGTGTGCGACACCCCCCGCGCTCACCCCAGGAAACCCCACCTTGACTCTAAATGTCTGCGTCTTTGGATCTATCGTCATGCTGTCGGTCCTTTCTCCTCATCATTCCCCGGCCCATCCACCGCGTCTAGTTCATCTGCAATGTGCCTCATGCACTCCTTGACCTCCCGCTCTGCCGCTACCAGATATTCAATCCGGATATCTTCTGGCACATGGTCGGCCAGCTTACGCGCCAGGTTCCTCATGTCTGCCGCTATCCTGCTGTTGTTCTCGTGGACTATCCGGATGTGCTCCGTCTTGGCTATCAATAATCCCTGCGCTTGGTCATTGGCGATCTTGAGCTTCTGACATTCCAAGCGTAGCTTGATCTCCTTGGCTTGGGATGGCTGATTGCTGTTGGTGGCATGGTGGGCCCGGATAGCCTTTCGCACCACAGCCACATCATACTTGCCGTCATCGCCCTTGGGAATGCCCGCCTTCTCAATATGCTTAGATACGGCATTGCGCGACAGGCTCTCTGTCCGTGACAAGTCGCTAATCCGCGCTCGGGCTTCCGCTGCCATTTAGTCTCCCATGCTGAATACGTGGCCGCACTCTGGACAGGTTATCCCTTTGCCGCCAGCGGGGTCATCTGGTGGCGGGTCATCGCCAGCCATTACTCCGGCCTTTTCTAGATCGTCTATCGTGAATCCGCACTCAACCATGACGTCTAAATCCCACTCGTTAGCCAGGACATCCCAATCCCAGTCGCCCACATTCTTGTTGGATCGGAGGTTGTATTCTCTAGACTCTGATTCAGTCAGGGTTCTATTCGGAACGCGTACGTCGTCCTCTCGAGTCCCTGATTCACGGAGCTTTCGCAGCCGCTGGTTCCCCGCCAGCACCATGCCGTCAGTGTTGATAACAATCACTTCGACATACCCGAATCTAGCAAAGCTCTCCGACAGGTCGGCATCCTGCTTCTCTGTCATCTGCCGGGGGTTGCCAGGAAACTCTGACAGGTCGGCTATCTTCCGGCGCTCAGTTGTCCATGTCAGATTGCTCATATCCATTCTCCCTCGATCTCTATCCTCGGCCATGCACTGGTATTCGGCACCCGCAGGCATCCAAGCAGATCGCATACGTAATCCGGCAGCGTGCTCTTGGCCCTCGTTACCCGCATCTTGCGAGAGCTTCCATCAATTTCCGTAATGGTCAAAATCTCTCCATTCTTGGGGGCCTTAGCGGCCGCGTCACGGACTTCAAAGCTGAGACTATCAAGCATGTCGGATTCTCCTACAGTCGTTTCTCATATCTGATACCACCCCCTCTGGAAAAGCTACCTGTACGAAAATGGTGAATATACGCTTACC
>Ga0307928_10001291_pt1 | contig 18964 bp, 41 predicted proteins | sample AceLakmetagen232_FD_201815 | JGI IMG/M metagenome (GOLD analysis project Ga0307928, IMG submission 201815) | Saline water microbial communities from Ace Lake, Antarctica - #232 | ecosystem: Environmental > Aquatic > Non-marine Saline and Alkaline > Saline | place: Antarctica: Ace Lake... | reverse complement strand
ACCCTGGCAGCGATCGACGGTAATGCAAGTTTCGGCATCGACCGTCGTTAAATAAAATCCATATATAAAATAAGACTAATAAAAAAATAAGTGAGTAGACCGTAAAAGCCTGACACCATACAGTGTCGGGCTTTTTGTTCCCCAATTTTTTCATATTGACGATTGCACAATTTAGTAGTAGTATATAAGAGAGAATATGAACGGAGGGAATAAAATGCTAATAGGAGAAGCGGTAAGAATCGCATTAGACCAAGATAAGTGTATAACACGCAATAGCTTCGGGTGGGGTCATGCCAAAATAAAGCCGACCACGAACGAGAACGATTGTTTATTCTTGGTCTTGACACACCATGAGAATAAGCGTATCCCTAGGTGGAATCCGACTGCCAACGACCTTATGTCAGATAATTGGGCGGTAGTTGAATAATGAAAAATAAATGGCGAACTGTTGCAATATCCGCAACAGTTGGAGGAGGACAATACAGGAGGTTTTGACGTGAAGGCATATCAATTAGCATACTATGACATCGATGAGTGGGAAGTAGTCGGGGTTTTCTTGAAAGAAAAACAAGCTAACGATTTGAGGGATTTTCTAAACCCAGATAGGTATTTTAGCGAACGGTTAAGCGTTTATGAGATAGAGATTGTCGAGAATTTAAATGTTAAAAATCTCTACAAATACAAACAGTTGATTGCCTTTGTAGAGAAAACGGTTGACATAAGCAGATTAGATTTTTATGTGCTATCCGACCTCGCTAACAATTTTCAAGAGGAAAAGGGCGATTTCACGTTTCGCAAAATACCAACTAGATGGTTCAATCTTAGAAAATCTTATAGAATGGACAAAGACCAATCTATGGAAAGTTATCTTAGAACGAATAAGGCTAGAATAGTAGCAGAGTTTGAAGAAGAGTTAAAGAAGTACCAGGCAGAAAAGAATATATCCAAAACTTTTAGCGAATGGAGGAAGTAAAATGAAACAATGTGCAGTTTGTGGCAAGCCCGTAGAAGCTGGCTTTGTCGTGCATAAAGAATGTGTCGACTGGATCAATAAGGTTGAAGTTACTGATGAAATGATTGGTGCAACTACTGATGTAATTACCACCCTAAATTCATTTATTGATTCTGAGGTACTTGATGATTATAGTGCTAGCAGACAAGGGGTTGTTTTGTTGACACAAATAAGATCAATACTGTTAAGCCTAAAACTAATACAGGAGGAAGCCAAATGCCAATAACCACAGAAGAAAGATTGAAGGAGCTCAAACAGGCGGTTGCTTATTTTGATATGTTGCTCACGGCACTAAACCAAATGCCAGACGGAGCGGAAACAAAGGACGACGCAATTAAACACAACCTAGTCGCGTATGAATTAATGAACCGGGAATATGATCGCCTAGATATGATTGAGGAAGTGGCTGAGTAATTATGAACAGACCATTGACCGAAGATGTTTTAGCAAAGGTTGAATTAGCACTTGATATAACACTAATGCAAAATCAGAGAAGGTTCCTTTTATCTAATGATTATGACGTTAGTGGTGGTAGGCGTTCTGGAAAAACAACTGTGAGATGTGTGGCACTTGCTTTGTCTGATGGGGAAGTATTAGATTTTAGAATGTGCAATGTACAAAACAACAGGCAGGGGTGGAACAGGCGGTTCTTCCATAAAATTTACAAAAAGCTGAAAGAGGGCGGTCTTGATGTTAGAGAGGCAATGTTTTAATAGAATAATTAGGAGGCGAAGTAATGGCATTAGAGAATCCGATTTTAACGCTGCGGGGGAAGCTAGGGATCAGCAGAGAGAAGTTATCAAATATGGTTGGCTGTTCTGGTCAGGCTATCTACAATTGGGAAACGGGCGGGTACACGCCTAAAATGGGTAGCTTCCAACGGTTGGCGAACGTGTTTGACGTCAACGCTCTGCTGCTACGGAATCAGTATAACGAGTGGCTTGAATCGCAGAAAGCGAAACCAGAATAACACACGAAAGACCTTCAAACCGGAGGTCTTTTTTGATGCAAAATAAACCTATAAATTAAGTAAATTATAGCCCTCAAACGCTTGTAATGCACACGTATGTGTGTTATAATAAGAGTGTAAGAAAGAGTTAAACAAGGAGGCCGCAATGATGAAAAAAAACGAGCTTGCAAGAGAAATTGATAGAGTTGCAAATATTAGCAGAACAATCGCGGTTGTCGCAAAATTGGATTTGGTAGTAGGCAATTTCTATGACAACAGAGACAGGGCTGAAAGTTGGACGGACATTGACGAGGCAACTGACGGGTTCATTCCAGAATTAGAACACGCAATAACTTACGTTTTTCTTTGTGACAATGTTCCAGTACACGCTGTCGATTACGACAATGCCGCAGAGGTTGAAACGCTGAACGCATACGCAGTAGAAGCTGAGGTCGTTGTAGCAGCTACCACAAGAATGATAATAACTGATGTTTCGGACGACAACGATTTTGAACAAATGGGGTACTACGAAGTTTCGTTAGAAATTGTTATATAATTAAATAAAAAACGGAGGAACGAAAATGAAAGCTAAATATTGGGTAGTATTTGACGTGACAAACACCGATACATTCATAACCACCTGTAAGGACAAAGCCGAGGCAGTTAAAGAGGCCCAGGAGCAATGGAATGGGCTTACAGCCTATGAGAAACGACACCGCCAAGTGTATGCAGGGTCAACCGTTTATGATCCAGACGACGCCGATTATGAAGGCCCAGACTATGATGTATACGATGTGGCATGGGATAGCGATGACATACAGGAAGAATAGCCGACAAGCACCCTCCGGGGTGTCTGCCGAGAATGGCCGCTCGGTACTGATGAGATAGGCCGGGAGGAACGAAAATGACATTCGCCAAATATTGCAAGGATAGAGGGCAAAACTTAGCAGAGTTTAGACAGTCCCAAGACAGCCTAAAAGCTACAGCTCAACTCATAAAAAAACTCACTAGCAAACTAATCGCCGTTGATTCTGGAATGTACTATGAAACCGAGAAATACATTAACTTTAATGGATCAGAACTAAAGCCGTTCATAATTCAAGAGCTGAAAAAAATAGGTGTTGAATTTAGAGATAACAACACTTTATTTAGAATTTAGGAGGAACGAAAATGAAAAAAGCAATTAAAAACGAGTACGGCGTTAAAGTAGGCGATATATTTGCTTGCAGTTGGGGGTACGATCAAACCAACGTAGACTGCTACCAAGTGGTTAAAGTAAACGGGCGCAGCATGGTGACAGTCCGCGAAATAGCGCTTGAACTGATCTACGCAACAAATAGCATGGCCGGCTCTTATATGCCAGTTAAAGGTGATTTTGTAGGAAGCGAATTATTGCGTAAGAAAACTCAGCTATATGAAACACTGGCGGATGGATCACACACAGCATTTATTAAAATGGCTCACAGCTATGCTTATCAATGGGATCACAAGCTATTATACCAGAGCAGTTACCACTAAATTTTAAGGAGGGGCAATAATGAGGAAGCAATGGGCTGTAATAGAACACGCACACCACGACGATTTTACAGAGTTTCCAGAAGTAAATACCAGAGAATTAGCAGTTGAACTTGCTAAGGATACATGGGGGTGGCTGACACCTTATGACAGGCGACACCGAATGGTTGAGGCGTGCCTACTGGGCGGCGATCCAGAAGATGCAGACATTTACGAAACCGCATGGTGCAGCGACGGAGCGAAGGAGGAAACAAAATGATAATACCAAGAATCTTGTTAGCGGTTGTGGCGGTTCTCTGTATGAATCTATTTTTTCACAGTATCAAAACAAAAGCACCTTTTCTAATTGTGATCTTAGCAGGTGTCGCGGCGGTCTGCTCAACGGTTTTGGCTATCGTTAATATATTGGGGGTTAGATAATGGATTGCTTAACATGGAAATGTCGGCTTTGTGGGTGTGTAAACGAGCTACCAGAGGATACTAATTTCTACGGAGTCAATCGCTTTGCTGAAAAATGTCGGGGCTGTGGCAAACTTGCTGATTTACAGCTTTTTTATAGGCTCGAATTAGTGCATACAAAAGGAGCGCCTTTGGATATGAAAATAATAATGGAAAATAGAAACCTAGCAAAAGCAATCGACAAACACATCCCGGATATGAATTATCTACAAATACTGCACTACCTTAAAGAGTTTAGGGATGAAGAAACGGTACAGGCAGAACGCTTTACTGTTCACAAATGGAGCGAAGAAATTGATCAATGGGTGCAGAATTTTATTGAGGGGGTAGTATAATGAATTGCGCAATCTGTGGAAAGGAAATCATAGCAGGGTTTGAACATGAAATAGACAGCGTGTGTTTAGGAATCGCTAAGCCTTACGTATTAAGAAAACGTCGCGACAAAGAGCATCCACTAAACGGGAGCAGAGCGAACGAGGAAATCAGAGAGAAGCTATCAGAACACATGAGGGGGCTGAGAAAAAGCAAGAAGTTAACTATCTTACAAGTGTCAAAAATAGCAGGCGTTTCGACAGGATCAATTAGCCACCTTGAAAGTGGGGCACACACCCCCTCGCTTGATATCCTTTATCGCATGAGCCAATTCTACGGAATCGAATTATCAACAATGCTGAAGTGCTTAGATCGTGGGGAGCTGGAATGAAGCAAATAGTAACTTATGACCTCACGGATCACGACCGACAACTTTTAGAAACCATGCTTGCAGGGGGCTATGGGTGGGTGGCTAAAGCAAGTAATAACACCCTTCAATTCTTCAAAAACAAACCTCGCAAAAAGAATAGCCCGTGGGGATTGAAATTCTGGGGTTCTGCGTGCGGTGAACTTTCGCTCAACATTGAGGTAAGATTTGGAATGAAAATGATCACAGCCAACGATGCAAAGCCGTTAGCAATCATTGCGGCACTAATGAGGGAATAAGGAGGAATGACGATGGAGCTATACAGGGACCATTTCCAAAATTACAAAAGATATAATATACCAAGAGCCCAGTTAGTCATTGCAGACATACCCTACAATATCGGGGTCAATGCATTTGCTTCAAGTCCTCAATGGTACAAAGACGGAAACAACGATAATGGTGAAAGCAAGTTAGCAAAGACATCATTCTTTGACACAGATAATGATTTTAATATTCCAGAGTTTATGCACTTTGTAAACACACTATTAAAAAAAGAGCCGAAAGCGAAGGGTCAGGCAGGATGCATGATAGTGTTTTGTGAATTTGAACAACAATTTATGCTGATTGAACAGGGCAAACAATACGGGTTTAATCATTATATAAATCTTGTTTTCCGCAAGAACTATTCTGCACAAGTGCTAAAGGCAAATATGAGAGTGGTCGGAAACTGCGAATATGCTGTACTGCTTTACAGAGATAAATTACCGAAGTTTAACAACAACGGGAAAATGGTATTTAACTGCTTAGAATATCGCAGAGATAATTTAACACCAAAAATACACCCAACGCAGAAAAGTATACACGTGCTCAAAAACCTAATCCAAATATTTACTGATGTTGGCGACGTGGTAATTGACCCATGTGCAGGAAGTGGTGTTGCTTTATTGGCGGCTGAACAGTTGGGGCGAAGGTCATATGGGTTTGAAATCAAAAAAGAGTATGTTGACGGCTTCAACGATACGCTTGCTAAAAATGTGCAAACGTCACTTTTCCAAGTAGACCGCAAAAAGAAAAGCATTGCTCAGTCAAACAAATTCAACTTTGAGCAGGGGGTGAAATAATGGGATACAAATTAATCAAGATGCGTGAAATCAGGTTAGCACAAAATATGTCAATAGCAGGGCTTGCAAGGGCGGTAGGTTGTCACAAGAACACGCTTGCTAACTATGAAAGGGGAGATCGAATCCCGCAGCTAGATGTTGCGATTAAGATTGCTAACGAGCTGGGAGTAGATGTTTATCAACTTATCGGGCGAACGAAAATAGAATTATAGGAGGTTTGAAGATGAAAAAACTGAAAGAGAACAAGATTAACCAATATGCGAAGAAGCGACGCAAGAAGCAAGTTCACCAGAAGATAGCTAAACAGAGTAGAAAGAAAAACAGGTAGCAGAACAATGAACCTAACAATTAAGTCAATTAGGCTGAAAAACTTCAAGGGAATCAAAAAGCGGTTTGTCGAGTTTGGCGACTGGACTGAGATTTTAGGCGGGAACGGCACAGGAAAGACTTCGATATTTGATGCGTTCACATGGTTGTTATTTGACAAGGATAGTACTGGATCAAGTAACTTTGGATTAAAAACCAAAGATAAAGACATGAATGTAATCCACCACATCGACCACGAAGTAGAAGCCGTGCTTGATATAAGCGGTGTTGAAATCACGCTGCGGAAAGTAAACGCAGAGAAGTGGAGCAAGAAAAGGGGAAGCAACAAGGCGGTATTAGCAGGAAACCCGAACGAGTATTTTATTAATGACGTGCCTACAAAGACCGGCGAATATAACAAGGCAATCGCTCAGATCATCAAAGAAGATATATTTATGATGATTACCAACCCTAGATACTTTTCAGAACAATTGCATTGGAAAGAGCGTCGCAAGATTTTGCTAGAAATATGGGGTGGGGTTTTAACGGACACAGATGTTATTGATTCCAACGCCAAATTGGCAGAATTAACAAAACTACTTAAAGGCAAAGCAGTTGACGATTACAAGAAAATGATCACTTATCAGAAGAAAAAGCTCAACAAGGAAAAGGACGGCATATCGCCACGAATTGACGAGGTGCACGCAGGATTGCCCGATGTAACCGACCTTGACGCAGACTATCTGAGGGCGCGCAAGGGTGAGTTCAATTATAAGACCGAAAAACTAAGAGAAGGGATCGCAACCCTCAAAGCATCTGGGGCAAAACCCCAACTCAAAGCACGTATCCGAGAAATTGACAGCGAGATTGTAGAACTCAAAGCGGGATCAAAAGCGAAGGGGCGCGGAAAGCTTGATCTAGTGAGCGCCATTATTGTTCGTCTAAACGAGGATTTAAACAAAATCAGACAAGAGCTTTATACCGCAGAAAATGGGGTTAAATTGCAGTTGGAGGACTCGCAGCATCACAAAAAGCAAATGGAAGGACTGCGCACAGAGTGGTTTAAGATAAATAATGGCGAGTTTGAGTTTAGTCAAGAAACGGTCTGCCCGACGTGCGGCCAAGACTTGCCAGAAACACAGCTACAAGGGGCAAGGGATAAGGCACAGGGGCAATATAACATAAACAAGGCTAGTAGCCTTGAAAGAATTACAAGTGGCGGACAGAGCCACAAGAAGCAAAAAGTCGAAGCGGACAAGATAGTGAAGGAACACCGAGAAAAGGCAGACGCTTTACAAATTAGACTTTCGTCACTTGAAAAAGAGGTTGCTGAAATTACAGCGCAGCGTGACAAAATCAAAGAATCGATCGCTGTGGTTGATATATCCACTCGGCCGCGTTATGTCACGTTGATTGCCGAAAAGGATTCGCTCAATGAAAAGCTCCTTGCTGACGATGGCATATCCGAAGGGGTGCAAAAGTTACAAACCCTTATTTCAAACGCAAACGAGTCAATCCGAGAGCTTGATGTAAAACTTGCAAAAATTGAGGTTCATGCCAAATCACTTGACCGCATCGAAGAATTGAAAGCAGAAGAGAAAAAGCTCGCTGCTCAGATTGAGAAGCTAGAGCAAGGGGAATTCTTAGCCGACCTGTTCACCAGGACAAAAGTCAAACTGCTTGATTCAAAGGTTAATTCACTCTTTAAGCACACACGATTCATGTTATTTGAAACTCAGGTGAACGGCGGGATCTCCGAATGTTGCGAAGCGACCTTTGACGGCGTACCGTGGAGCAAAGGGCTTAATAACGCAGGGAAAGTGAATACGGGAATCGACATCATAAACACCCTGTCAAAGTTCTACGGCGTTACTGCCCCAATATTCGCAGATGAGATGGAGAGCGTCGAGGAACTTTACGAGACCGAAGCGCAGGTAATCTGCTTGACTGTCGATAAATTTACAGAATTCAGAGTGGAGGTAAGATGATGGTTATTGACACTAAGGTTACTAATGAAATGATTAGAGCCGTTGACTTGAACATAAATATTCTTAGCGCATCAATTTTTGGTCGTGATGCTGGTGCCGGTTGGATTGATTACGGTGGCAACAGGCATGAGGATTTATTGATGTTTGCTCAAATGAAGTTAGTTTTAGAAAAAGTGAAAGCCCTACAGGAGGAACAAAATGACTGATAAAAACATAGAAAACAAGGCGGAACAAGAGAAGTATGAGAAGTTAGACAAGCAGTTGCGTGTGGCTGAATTTGAGGTAAATGGTGAAACTGTGATGCTTAACATGGCTACCGTGAGAAACTACCTCACAAGGGGCGATGTGGCTGTCACAGATGCAGAGGTGGGCTTGTTTATCAATATGTGTCGGTATCAAAAACTAAACCCATTCTTGAATGAAGTCTACCTGATTAAATATTCGACCAAAAAACCCGCTGAAATGGTGGTCGGGGTGTCAGCCTTTGAAAAACGGGCAGAGCATATGCCTGCTTACAACGGTTACAAATCTGGGATCATCGTTCAACGTGGTAAAGAGATATTAGAATTTGAGGGCGCTTTCAAACTTCCAACTGATAAACTACTTGGAGGATGGGCGATTGCTTATCGTGCAGACCGACCGCACCCAACTATTGCAAGGGTCAATTTAGCCGAATATAACACGGGCAAAAGCTCATGGCAGAAAATGCCTTGTACCATGATTCGCAAAGTAGCAAAGGCGCAAGTGCTGAGAGAAATGTATCCCTCTGAATCGGGCGGTATGTATGCCGAAGAAGAAATGGGCGAAATGGACTCAGCTAACATTGCACAGAAGCAGATTGACACGGAGGCGAACGGTGAGATTATTGATGTGGCACCGACCGCTGAAGTTGGCGTTGATATGGGCGTTGGAAGCGACCAGACAGTAGCCACCGTATATACCGCTGATGGTGAAATTGACGAGGCCGCGGTGAATCATCTTTTAAAACAGGCAGGTATTACACCAACAGAAATTGACGAAGGGTTTGCCTGCTATATGTCAATGCTTGAACCAGAAGTCATTGAAGCAGAAATTATCGAACCAGCTCCAGAGAAAAACAAGCAAAAGAAGATTGGCCCCGACTTTTAATGGATATTAAAGTATTAGCAAGTGGAAGCAAGGGGAACTGCTACCGAGTATCTGACGGTAGCACAACCCTGCTTTTAGAATGTGGGATTCCGTTTAAGCGGATCAGAGAAGGTTTAGATTTCAAATTATCTGAGGTCGCTGCGTGTTTAGTCACTCACGAACATTTTGATCATAGCAAGGCGGTTAAAGACATAGTTAAAGCAGGTATTGATGTCTATATGTCGTCAGGAACTAAACAGGCGATAGGGGTAGAAAGCCACCGAATCAAAACGGTAAGCTCACAGGAGCAATTTACAGTAGGAACTTTCAACATTCTACCTTTTGAAACTCAACACGACGCAGCAGAGCCGTTAGGATTTTTGATATATAGCACCCTCACACATGAGAAATTATTGTTTGCAACCGATACTTACTTCGTCAAATATCGCTTCCCTAAGCTGACACACATCATGGTTGAATGTAATTACTCAGCTCAACTATTAAGACAAGCTGTGGAGGCCGGGTTGACGCACACAGCACTTGAAAGAAGGATTACAACAAGTCATTTCAGTTTGCATAATGTGTTGATATTCTTGCAAGCTAACGATTTATCGGCAGTTAAGTCGATTATATTGCTCCACCTGTCGAGCCGTCATGGTGACGGGGAACACTTTAAACGAGAAGTACAGAGGGCAACGGGCAAGCAAGTTTATATTGCTGAGAAAGAATTGGAGGTCGAAGGTTAATGGCAAACGTGCCAAACCCACAAGAGATTATGCGAATGATGATAAACAACGGGAATCTGTTGAGTGACAAGAATGTCGAGCTAATCGAACTTGCGAGGAAGAAATCAGAGAGTGAGAGCGCCTATCGAATAGCATTGAGGGTTGAAATATTAAAGCTGAGAGCTTCTGGAATGAGTGTAACCCTCACCGCAGACTTAGCAAGGGGTGATAAGATAGTGGCAAAGATGAAGCTAGAGCGAGATATAGCAGAGGGTGTGTATGATGCATGCAGGGATAGAATCAGAGGACTACGGTCGCATATCGAGGTGCTACGATCAATCTTGACATGGCAACGAGCCGAATTAGGAGGGCAATAAAATGTTAAATGTTTCAATATTAATCGGGAGATTGACCCGTGATCCAGAGCTAAGGTACCTTTCAAACGGAACAGCAGTTGTAAACTTTGGGATTGCTGTAAACCGTGGGTTCAAATCCAAATCGCCAGATGCACCGACAGCAGACTTCTTTAGTGTAACCTGTTGGAATAAACTTGCTGAAATAGTGGCAGAGTATATGACCAAGGGTCGGCTCGTAGCGGTGCAAGGACGCCTCCAGAGCCGAACAGTTGAGAAGGACGGACGAAGACGCACGTACGTTGAAATCGTCGCTGATACGGTCAAATTCCTTGAAAAGAATACTGGTGAGCAAACCGAACAGCCGATGTATCGGGGCAACCGTCAAGCACCAAATACCAAGCCGAGCTACGGTCAGAGTCAAAAGCAGTATGAAGCACCTAGCAAGATGAATTTTGACGACGAGGAGGATGATGATCTCCCTTTCTCCAATTAAATAGCACCAGAAGGGCACCCTTCGGGGTGTTTTTTTGATGCAAAATAAACCTATAAATTAAGTAAATTATAGCCCTCAAACGCTTGTAATGCACACGTATGTGTGCTATAATAAGAGTGTAAGAAAGAGTTAAACAAGGAGGCCGCAATGATGAAAAAAAACGAGCTTGCAAGAGAAATTGATAGAGTTGCAAATATTAGCAGAACAATCGCGGTTGTCGCAAAATTGGATTTGGTAGTAGGCAATTTCTATGACAACAGAGACAGGGCTGAAAGTTGGACGGACATTGACGAGGCAACTGACGGGTTCATTCCAGAATTAGAACACGCAATAACTTACGTTTTTCTTTGTGACAATGTTCCAGTACACGCTGTCGATTACGACAATGCCGCAGAGGTTGAAACGCTGAACGCATACGCAGTAGAAGCTGAGGTCGTTGTAGCAGCTACCACAAGAATGATAATAACTGATGTTTCGGACGACAACGATTTTGAACAAATGGGGTACTACGAAGTTTCGTTAGAAATTGTTATATAATTAAATAAAAAACGGAGGAACGAAAATGAAAGCTAAATATTGGGTAGTATTTGACGTGACAAACACCGATACATTCATAACCACCTGTAAGGACAAAGCCGAGGCAGTTAAAGAGGCCCAGGAGCAATGGAATGGGCTTACAGCCTATGAGAAACGACACCGCCAAGTGTATGCAGGGTCAACCGTTTATGATCCAGACGACGCCGATTATGAAGGCCCAGACTATGATGTATACGATGTGGCATGGGATAGCGATGACATACAGGAAGAATAGCCGACAAGCACCCTTCGGGGTGTTTTTTTGATGCAAAATAAACCTATAAATTAAGTAAATTATAGCCCTCAAACGCTTGTAATGCACACGTATGTGTGTTATAATAAGAGTGTAAGAAAGAAGCAAACAAATAAAAACGGAGGTACACGAAATGGAATACAACATCTACAAATATGGGCAAGTTACTAAATTTGAAGCAGGCGTTTTTTACAGAAATATGAAGCAAGGCAACATCGAAGTCATGAAAGAAACTATCAGCATGTTTTACGATGAAATTGGGGCAGAATATCGACTGGCACAAAGCCGATACAGTCAAGATGGCCGCTATTATGATGCAGTGTATAACGCAGTTGAAGCACTGTTGGCAGACGACTTCGCAAAAGCACAAGAGTTGATTAACTGGATACAAGAAGATTGCATCAAAAGAGCTGGCAAGAAAAGCCGATTTTACAAATATCAATAAACGAAATCTAAGGAGGAACGAAAATGAAAGCTAAATATTGGGCAGTATTTGACGTAACCAACACCGATACATTCATAACCACCTGTAAGGACAAAGCCGAGGCAGTTAAAGAGGCCCAGGAGCAATGGAATGGGCTTACAGCCTATGAGAAACGACACCGCCAAGTGTATGCAGGGTCAACCGTTTATGATCCAGATGATGAATACAGCGACAAAGCCGATCATGACGTTTACGACGTGGCATGGGATAGCGATGAGTTAAAGGAGGTAGAATAACCGCAAGCACCCTTCGGGGTGTTTTTCTTTTATCCTCTACTTTATGCTTGACTTGACTATGCACTAATAGTATACTATAGAAAAAGGGGTGATTTTATGATTGAAAATAAACTTTACAAAGTCTCGGAAATAGCTGAGATATATGGCGTTACAAGGGCGGGGGTGTACTACTGGATCAATGAGAAGAAGCTACACACACAAGAGGTTAGGGAAGTCGGTAAAAAGCCTTACAGGGTGATTAGTAGACATGACGTTGATCGCCTGCTAAATATTGGGGTGAAATAGGTGAAAAAAACGCACTACTTTTCACATGACGCAGGAGCAAGGAACGATCCTAAAATGTTGGCCCTGCGGTCAAGGTGGGGCGCTGTTGGGTATGCTTATTACATGATGATTTTAGAAACAATGCGTGAGCAATCAAATTTTATGCTAGAGCATTGCCCGAGCATTACAGAAGCATTAGCTTATGAGTTTAGAATTACCTCAGACGAAGTTGACAAGTTCATTAATGATTGCGCTGAATTTGGACTATTTGTAATAAGCGACGATTTTATATGGTCGGAATCATTTATTGAACGCATGGAGAAAATGACCGAAAAAGCGACAAACCGCTCAAATAAGGCTAAAAAGGCGGCAAATGCCCGTTGGAAGGGGAAATCGGATGCTAACCCGATGCACAAGCATAGCACAAGCAATGCCGACGCAATGCCGACGCAATGCGGATTGATGCCAATTAAACTAAATCAAATTAAACTAAATAACATAGATGATGATGCCCCCGATTTCAACATTTATTCATATCTTGAAAAATCATTTGGGCGAACAATATCAAGAGCAGAATCAGAAAGATTTATGCCATTTACTGAAGAATTTAATAGCCGTATGCTTTGCGAGGCCATTGACCGAACTGAGATAGCCCGTGCCACCAGTATTAATTACACGATCCGAATTCTTGAAAATTGGAAGAAGGATAATATCAGCACGATTAAGCAGGTGAAGGAGGCTGACGGCAAGCGGTCATCCAAGAAGAAAACCAACCAACCTAAAAAGAAAATTCAGGGTGGCAGTAAGCCAGACCAGCATGGGGAGCGTTTCCCGAACCCGTACGACCTTTATGCGAAAATGGAAGCAGAAGAAAAAGAGGCGAGGTAATGAGGGGTGGAGCAATGGCGATTACGAGCGGCAAGAAGAAGCCGAAGAAAACGAACACCCCGACCGAATCACAAGACCAAATCGCATTATTCGAGTGGGCGGAGTACATTCCAGAATTAAAACTAATGCACCATATTCCAAACGGTGGCAGTAGAACAGCCTCTGAGGGCGCTAGATTCAAACGCGAGGGGGTCAAAGCAGGGGTGTCGGATATTTGCTTACCCTTGCCACGCGGAGAGTACCACGGGCTATATATCGAATTAAAGGCGGTAAATGGGCGGAAAGCAACCACCGCACAGTTTGATTTTTTGAGAGACGTTAAGGCGGTCGGCTATTATGGGGCAGTCTGTTACGGATTTGACGAAGCGAGAGAAGCAATCGAAAAATATTTGAAAATGGGAGAGTTTGAATAAAATGAGGGAAATTAAGTTTAGGGCATGGACAGGAAAACAAATGTTTAATGTTGATGTGTTAGCAATAAGCAAATGCACATGGGGTTGTCCAGACAGAGGGTATCAAGGCGTTTCACTTGCGTTTCAACCAACAATCAAAGTGATGCAATATTTAGGAGTAACCGACACAACTAAAAACCGCCGCCCGATTTATGAAGATGACATTGTTTTATGTAATGACGAGCATGTTGGGGTTATTAGCTACAACGCAGACGATGATTACCCTGCTTTCGATGTAGATTTTGGGAAGCATCAATATGGTTCAGACGAGTGCAATAATATCTCATATTTCAAAGCAACAGGAAGCATTGAAGTAATCGGGAACATTTATGAGCACCCAGATTTGCTCACAGAAGAATTGAAAAGGTGGTTTAAAATATAATGTACGAGTGCATAAAGCGATTCACCGTAACGCTTGAAGGGATAGGAACGCTTGAAATTGAAGTGGGTACAAAGTGGTGGTTGGCAGTGGATGAGGACGAGGCAGTTTTATCCTCACCGCACAGTGAGATTGAACTGAGATTATCTGGATACGCGTTCAAAAACAATTTCAGAAAAATGGCAGGAAAAATTGAGCCAAAAGTAAAATGTACAGTTTGCGAGGGATAAAATGGCAAGAAAACCAATACGAGCAAGAGAGGCAGGAAGAACTGAACCAAAAGTAAAATGTACGATTTGCGGCAATTATTATCCAAAATATGCAATGAGCAAAAACGGATTCAAAAACCCGATATGTAACCGATGTGCGAAGCGGTTATGCACGAAAGGGTATTGGACGGGAATAAAACATTATTTACCAAGACTCAATATAAAGTTTAAGAAAAGAGGCGGGCGCAGATAATGGGTTGCTAGAAATGAGAAGGAGGAAAATCAATGAACCACGTTTATTTCGTCGCATTTACAGCCGATGATCCGTTCGGGGGCCCAACAAAATTTGGGAATTGCCAGTACGAATCGTCTATTAAGATTGATGACTATCCGCATATTCACACCATCAAACAGGACTTGGAGAAGGAATACGGGTCGAGAAATGTTATAATCCTAAATTATCAACTGCTGCGAAGCGAGAAAAATGAGAAGGAGGAAAAATGAGAACAAAAAACAGGCTACTAGCCATCATCTGCCTGCTCCTATGTATCTATATAGGGTATGGCATTAGAACGGCACAGGAGGCGATACACCCCACTCAAACACCAATGCCAGAGGTTATTTATATCACGGAGGTTATAACCGAATATATCGAAGTGCCGACGGTTTTATATCCAATGAGAATTGGGATCGTAACAGCATATTGCCCATGTGAAATCTGCTCTGAGGGTTGGGGGCATCAAACGACAAGCGGGATTGATGCGACCGAGAATCACACAATAGCAATGGAGAACGACGTTTATCCAATTGGAACAGAAGTAAAAATAGGCGGATTTGGCGATACTATTTTTGTAGTCATGGACGATGGGGGATGGATTCACGACACCGACATTGACGTATTTATGGAGAGCCACGACGCAACTGTTGAATTTGGAGTGCAAGAGCGACGATTTCAGGTTATAAAATGGGGGAGCGGTAAAATTGTACAGAAATGATCTCAAGCAATATTCAGTTGAAATCGACACTTTGATTGATTTGTATAAAAGACGAGAGAGGGTTAAAAATTGATTGGAATTAAAGGAATCGTGACTTTCAAAGATGGCGAAACGGGTGAAACTTATAAAATGTTACCAAAACAGGGCGAGATAGAAGGGGTTTATTTTGAAAACACCACATCCGGGGAAGAAATGTTTGCCCCTGTAAAAGCTAAATTAGCAGAATTACCATATGGCCTAATGTATGAAAATGGTGAAATCGTGGCATCTACAGAAATACGCAGAATATATGAGCAGTGCGGCGCGGTCTTACTATCGACAAGCAGGGGCTCAGAATGGGTGGTAGCATTAATACGTTGTATTACTCAAAAAGGCGAGATAGAAGTGATATATCGGATTATGGACACTCCGAGAAATGTCGCTGTAATTGTAATCCCAACTGAATATTTGATCAGCGGTAGAATAAAGTTAAAACCGTTATCGGAGGAAGTAAGATGAAACGAGAATTAACGGAGCAAGATGTGGGGCGCAGCGTCGTATTTCGCAAGGATTTGATCATTGGCGTCGAATATCACGGCATCACCTATGGGAAATGGGCGAGCTCAGCGGTTAGCAAAAATGATTATAAGGCAGTCATCGGGTCGGTAATCCCGTTCGCAGGCATATTCTACGCAGAATTTGACCGTGTGCGAGACCCACAACAAGAGCATTTTGCCTACCATGCGTCAATGCTTGAATCAATTGGGAGGGAGAGCAAATGAAAAATCAGTATTTAGTCACCTACCAAACAAAGAACTATAGGTCAGAACGCGAGGAATATACCAAGGTTTTGGAAGTGTCAATACCATCTAGCCCACAAGAAACCAAAGATTATATTGAACACCAACTACTTAAGCAGCTTTACAGAGAGCACGGCAACTACATTGTCATTACCATTGCTGAGACGAAGCAATTGGAAGTAAAACAGCCAGAAAGCGTAACCGCTTTTGAAAAGATAATGGCAAGTTTTAGCGAGCAGGAGCAGGCAATTATTACTGAAAATATAAGCCGTATAGCAGTTGATATAGCGAAAGGGCTACCTTCACAAAAATTTCCAACATACAAGACAGAGGACGGACAATGAGCAAGCCGACAGGATTCGAACGCGACATAATGGCAAGAGCTTATGCAAAAGGGTTTCGATACATCACGCGGGATCGCAACAAAGCACTATTTTTCCATAAAACGAAGCCAAAGAAACTATTCGCTTATTGGAAGCTAACGGAGTCGGTGATGGGATTTGATGGTATTTTTGGTGCTGACTTTGAGTTTGTAAAATGGTCGAACCGCTACCCATTTGAGATTCAAGACAAACGGGCGGAGCAAAACGGCATTGAGGTGTTTAAGAAAAACCCTGCTGCGTGCAAGTGTAAATACTTTTTTGATGTGCCGAGCAAGGAAAAGGGCAAAATCGGGTTCTGTGCGTTCAAGAAGGAGCATATCACACAAAACCAGGCGGACAGATGCGCGAGAAATAAACGAAATCAGGAGGAAGAATAATGAATAAAGAATTAATATCATGCGCTGAACAATTACAAGCAGAAATTGAAAAATACGAAAACATGAAAAAAGCTATAGAGCAAGCAGGAACATCGCTAAACGATTGGCCTGTTATTTCTGGGTTAGACTTTGACGAAGAACCAACACCAGCAGTTATAATGGCTAAAATAGATGCTAAACTCAAAATACTCAAAGGGAATGACGCGAAGTCGATAGATATGAGGTATTTAAGCAATAAGGAGGGAAGATAATGCTAATAGAGGAAGCAGTTAAAAAAGCTATTCGGTCAAAGAAGAAGAAAAGAGTAATAGTGGAGTATGATGCAAGAAGTAATAGAATTCATAAGGTTTCTGTAATAGAAGGCAAAAAAAGGAATAAGGAGGAGCAGAGAAATGATTAAAGAATACAAACTTGCATGGAGGTATGAAGCCCGAACGGGTGAGCAATACGAGATTGTAACCGATGAGGACGGTAAAGAAGTAGATTGGGATTTAAAGGACTTTGCAGATATTCACGGGATAGACTGTGTTACTATATTAGTTGACGAAAAAGAGCCATTTACTGCAAAACCGCAACCACTCACTGTAACCCTGCGCTTTGACAGCAAAAGAGTAAACAAAGCACTTGATGATTTCATAAATGGCATAAATGAAATAATCCTCGGGAGTATCACAATTGACGGCAATCCAGCTAAGTCAAAATACACGTTTATCGAAGCTCACAATATAGCACTAGCAGATAACAGCAGGGCTTTTGCGGACAGAACAGGGGCGGCAATTTGGAGCGATAAACACTACCCAAACGGAGTTATGATACACACAGTATTTGAACCGCAATGGTTAACCCACGAATGGCATGAAATAACACCTTCCGAGCTTGAAGAAGTTAAACGAGCTATTCATCAAAGAAAGAACGAGGAACACCCTTACGAAATCCTCCACGATCCATACGGTGGCGAGTATATAATAAAAGCATAGCCAATAACGCATATCGAACCATTAAGCCTCTTAAAAGGGGCTTTTTGCTACTCTAATAGCCCAAAAAACGAATATCGCCGTTTATTTTGCAAGGAAAGGCTAATAATAGTATAATAAGTGTAATGAATCAATCTAAAGTGAAAATGCTAAATTGCAGGGTGTGAAAGGAGCGCAAAAACTAAGGGAAAAGGCGTGTACCAAAGATCATCCTGCTTTATTTTGTCTGACACAATATAACATCAAAACCGCACGGAGATAATGGTTATAAGGCAAGCACAGGCGGTTATATGGGATAAAGGACGAGGCAACGAGCTAATTATTAATAGTGTGGTGGTTGGATAATATCAGATATAACGCCAACTAAATGAGATTAGTACTGTCTAATCTAGCGAAACATATACACAAATTAGATGCTGTTATATTGAAATAGTGAGAAGCAATCTACAGAAACGTTTCTACAATTTAGTGGCAACTAGAATAAATTAGTGTCAACTAAATTAGCGAATTGGAGTGAGTAGTTAGTGGGCGTTAAAACGTGATTAATATCATCTAATACACACGATACAGCAGGAGGGCACAGACAATGGCTAAGAGACCATTAAGACCATGTGCACACAGAGGATGCCCCAACCTAGTAACATCAGGCTACTGTGATAAGCACAAGAAGGAGAATAACAAGCGCAAGGACAAAGGACGACTATCAGGCACAGAGCGAGGGTATGATAGTAAGTGGCGCAAAGTACGTGATGTAAAGATAAAGCGTAACCCTTTGTGTGAGGTTTGTTTGAAGCAAGGCGTCTTAACACCTGCTACGTTAGTACACCATATCATACCACTAAGCAAGGGGGGCAAGAGGCTAGACCTTGATAACCTACAGAGTTTATGCAGAGTGTGTCACTTCAAGATACATGACGAATTGGGCGACGAATTCTAAATAAGGACTGATGCGCTCGAACTGTAAAGGGGGGCGGGTCAAGTCCTTCAGGCTTTAACTTAAAAAAC
>Ga0307928_10001285_pt1 | contig 18981 bp, 23 predicted proteins | sample AceLakmetagen232_FD_201815 | JGI IMG/M metagenome (GOLD analysis project Ga0307928, IMG submission 201815) | Saline water microbial communities from Ace Lake, Antarctica - #232 | ecosystem: Environmental > Aquatic > Non-marine Saline and Alkaline > Saline | place: Antarctica: Ace Lake... | reverse complement strand
CCGGTAAGTCCTCTGCTGTGGCTTCTGATATTGAGTTATGAGTATTTCCGTGAATAAAGTAAGCGTGATTATGGGTGGTGCAGACTGATATGAAAAAGTACTTTGCAACCCACTTTGATGTGTTTAATAGGGTGAGCCTGTCTGTGCCATCGGAATAGTATGTGGAATCATATTCTGTGACTACAGCCTTATTCCATACACCACTGACAGGATAGTACTCTGTCAGTGTACCTGAGACCCCAGATTCATTTTCAGCCAAAGCATATATGCCATACCCGAACCAAACAGTACCTGCACCAACCTTTGATACTCTGGTGCCAGATGTTGATAATGCAAGGCCAGATTGTCTATCAAAGCTGTTTAGGGTTATGTCCTTATACAGTGATTTACTTGTAGCCGATATACCATAGGCATCATAGTCAAGGATGTGTAGTGCTGTGCCTTCCACTACTACTCTGAAAACAGGTACTTTCGTAGCGTCAGCAAAGTAAACAGTGGGGTCCAGCAGTACATCATAGAAAGGTACTCCCGAGTTGTAATCTGCATAGATATAGTTTACTGCGCTATCCGTGAGGCTTACTGTTTTTCCCGGCACAGGTAATCTTATATTAGTAGAATCTCCAGTCAACGAAGACGTAAAGTTTATCACACCGTCTGCATTAATTATAATTGTACCATCCACAGGGTCAGTGAATGTCGCCAGAGTGGTTACACCCAGATTTCTTGCTAGTATTAATGCATCGGTTTCAGTCTCTGAATACACATCGGTTATATCAGTGGCGGTAACATCATGAGGATTCCCAGTTACGGTATTCCTATGGGCTGTATTGGCTTCAACTGTTAGATTGTTCTCAACCTCAATGTCAAAGTCACTTATTGTTGATGCTGTCTGGGTACCAGTGTGGTTAGGCCTATCCAGTAAGAATGAGTCAGCAGCGTTCTTGGTAGCTTCGGTTGAGATACCTTCAAGCTTTGTCCGCTCTCCTGCTGTGAGCACTAAACCACTACCTGCATTTGTTATTGAGTTTGCCGGCGCTGCTGTAAATATCGGGTCAACTTCTGATGCTGTTTCAAGGGTTGTACCATCTGCAAATTTGATACCTTTCAGTACTTCAATGGTAGCACCGGATACTTTACACACTGGCCCCACAAAATTGTATTCACCATCGTAATCTCTGGCGAACATCGGAGTAAAGACAAAGAATATAATTAAGGTTATTAAAATTGACAGTTTGTACATAATGGTCTCCTTCAAACAAGCACCTTAGCCCATGAAAGAACTAAGGTGCTTAACTATTATCTAAATTGGAAGGCAATTGCTACCTAAGCTTTTTTACCCTGCTTGGCTCTGCAATGCCTGTGATGTGAAGCAAGGCCGGCAGCTGACGCAAATCCTGACTTACCACAGATGTCACATATATATGCGATACCATCTATTGATGGAGGGCAATTATCTGGTATAGCCGGCTTTTCTACTACTGGTGTAGGTGCTGTGACAGCTTTTTCAGTACCCTTAGTTATCTGGGCGGCTGTTGGCTTTGCTGGAATAACTAAAGCAGCAGGTGGTGGCATTTTTGCTAAAGCAACCGCTGTAATATCACCACGCTTAAGCATTGCTTTGATTTCATAGTCACTGCATTGCTTTGAAATCTCTTTACCTTCTTTAACAGGGCCTTGAGAAGTTAAGATCATTGGTACTGCTACTTCGTATGTATTTATAGACATTCATGTCCTCCTTTGTCATAAAAAAGATAAAGAGGAATCCAACAGGACCCCTCTTTCTATCTTATAAGATTATTTTATGCTGAATTTACATTTACTACCCAGATCCAGTCTGGATAGAGAATTGCAGGTACAAAGTAGTAACCTACAAGAATCCATGTGTCGTCAGGGTCTGGTGTGTCCCATGACTTGGAGAAGCGACCTGGTGTACCATTGTTAGCCTTTGCAGGGCCTTCAATAAGGATACCAACAGAATCACCAGTTGGGCCAGTCCTCGCAAGGAATATGACTGTGTAATCAGCAAGCATTTTTGCTGTAATACCATCATCACCCTGATATGTAACATCATATTTTATGAGGTTAACATCAGAAACCTTGGTGAGGAATCCAGTTTCAACGATATCCACGCCACGCTCATATTTCAGGAGCTGACGAATAGCATCATTGTGCTTGATAAGGTTGAATGTTCTGGTTGTCATGATAGCATCAGTAATAGGTGGTGAACCTTCATCCACTGCCATTTCCTGGATATCATCAAAGTTCTTCATGATTGTTGCATTTTCAAAATCTGTCCATGCAACACTTACTGAGAATTTATGGCTTGCCTTGAAACCGTAATCAATGTCAATTTTGACTTTGTGACGATTATAAGTCAATGCACCCTGTAGAGCTTGCATACAAGTCCACTCAACAAGAAGATCAACGGAACGGTTAAGACGCTGTACCATTGAGGTAAGCTTCTGGTCCGCTATTGCACCCTTGCTCCAATTAGCAGGGTCATTTACAGCAACGCCAAGAGGTCTGAGGTTTGTCAGAACGGATTCTGGAACAACCTGTTTCTCACGACAGTAACAAAGCTTAGCAAGCATTGTTTTGGAGTTCTCTGGTTTATACACATGCGCTGGTGAGTCTTTTGCAACAAAAGAAGCAAGCTCTGTACCACCAAATTTAACATCCCATTCAGCCACTTCGGAAAAAGTAGGTTCTGTGGGAAAAAGAGCTGGATACAGAAGGTTCCTTGTAGGGAATGTCTGGTCAAGAACACCCATAAGGAAATCATCTTGCAAATTAGGATATTGATTACTACCCATTAGAATAGTCTCCCTTCATATTACGAAATTACTATTTACTGAATCCTCGGTTTACTCTTCGGTATCAAAGAGAATCAAAGGAAGGGCTGTTTTCGTAGTACCATCAGCACCGCCGAAAGTACCATTACAAGTGATCTGGCTATCTTTTACGCGGCCATGATATAACACTTTTGCAGGGATTATTTCTGGTGTTGCATTGCTATCTAAAGCAATTCTTTCATCCAGAATATATTTAGGAACATTGAGGCCATTAACACCTGCTGCTGCATAAGGTTCATAGACCTCGTCAACTGTATTAAATGCCATTACTGTGCCTTCAAGGAGTTCAGTAGTCTGAGCCTTGATGTTTGCACTTGTAAAAGCATTGTGACTACCAGCCTTGTATTCAATAGGTGGTGTCTGTGTAATTATTTTCTGATACATTATGTATCTCCCTTCATCAACTATATGTTATAGAAAAAAGATTACTACCTTCTTAGAGAGGTTACTTATTTCTGATTCTGAGCCTTACGCTTTTCAATTGCATCTACCGATGCTCTACCCCTGGACCTTGCATCAGATACACCATCGGGTGTTCCAGTGCCAGTACCGGGTTGAGTGCTCTCGCCCATAGCAACATGAGTGCCATTGCTTGCAAAAAGACTTACAAGAGTGTCAAGAGCTTCCTGTTCAGTAGACTCGCTACCTTCTGAGAAATTTACCTTGGTGTCACGAAGTGTATTTGCAACTGCCATAAACTTCTCTTTGTTAGCAGGGATAGCCTTGCCGGCTTTGGTAAGCTCTTCCCATTTAGCATTTACTGCTTCTGAGAAGTTTACCTGTCTCTGCTCTTCAAGAGTAGTCTCAAGCTCTTTATTCTTTGCAACTGCCTCTACACCCTGTTGAAACATTGAAGTGTGCTTAGTCTGCAAAGTTGCAAGGTTAACCTCAGAAAATGCCATCTTCTGTACTTCGATATCCTCGCCGAAAAGACCCTGTAAGTGTTTAAAGAGTTCTTTACTCATATCCTGATCCCCTTCCATCTGTTCTGAGAAATGACTTAAAATGTCATTATCTACTGTAATTTTGATTGTATCACTGAGTTTTGCATAAAGGAATTCCACCTTATTACGCTTGTCTAAACTACTCAGCTTCTGATTATAGTTTGTTTGCATTGTAGTGAATAAGAAATCAGTTATGGCATCATACAAAGACCATGCCTTACTATCCAGAGATACCTGGGTATCTAACTCACCAAAGTGAAGCGCTTCCACATTTACAATATCTACTATATCCTCAGAAAAGTTTACTGCATTTAACGCATCTGCTGGACTATACAGTGCATGAATATCATCAAGTGTTTTGATCTCAGGAATGTCTGCTCCAAGTAATGATAAGGCTGTGATAAGTATGTTCTGCTCACCCTTATCATTCTTGCCTACTCTTAGCTCAGGCGATACTCTCCGATATGCTGATACCTTGATTAAGTCAGCTAACTTCTGTGGGATATTTGATAAATATGCTAATGCTTTGCTTCCCTCTTTTTTCATATCATCTATCCAACCAAAACTTGGTAAGCCATCACTTGTTGGTGTTATAGTTGGATTGTGACCCAATTTAACTTTTGCCTTGAACTGTCTCAAAGGCGGTTTAATCTTGTCATTCATTGCATGGAAATTCTTAACCATGCTGTCAAGACCATCATCTGTTATTTCCACTTCATTTGGAGTACCCTTTTTATATACTCCTGTCTCAGCGACTTCTACCCATAAGTTAGTAGTCTTCAACTTTCCTTCGCTGTCCTCTGCAAAATCTAAGTTTATTGCTTCATCAAGCGGAATTGATACCAGCGCCAGTATATCAGATATTTTATATTTTTGACTACCTTTATTTAATCTTATTTCCTGAATATTTTGAAATTTTACTGGTGTGCTGTCTTCCCTAAACTTAAAATTGAGATCACCAGAGCCTTCACCCTCACCAATTACTACCACGACTTTATCATAATCTGATAGATTCAGCCTGACTACATCAGTGTTCTGGAACGCCTGTGGAGTATCAAACCAGCCAATTTCACTAAACCTTTGAATAGTAGATAAATGAAATCTACTCGGCATAATAATACCGGCCTGTTCTAAAATAGAGCTTGGTAAATTGTTTATACCTAACTCCATGCTATCCTTTAATGGCTTAGCAGCAAATGCTTTACCAAGGCCATTGCCCTCAGCTGTGGTTGCCAGAGCATATAGGTTTTCCCTGATCTGCTCTGGTGTTACCTTTTTTGAGGGATATGGAAAGATAGGGTTTTGTAAAGCATAGTCAGCCTGGTTCTGGCCTGTTTCCCAAAGGTAGCCATATTTAGCCTTTCCCATGGTATTACTGTAGGCTTCTGCTACTTTAATCTTCTGATCAGATGTCAAAGATGCTCCACCAAGAACTGATGTTATCATATCCTGATAAAACTGCTGATCTTCTGAACTATCCAAAGCATTAACCAGACGCTCGGCAAGATTGATAAAAGGCATATCACCCTGCAGGTTGTCTGAGGTCATACCATCAGCAGTTAAACCTTCTGCCTGAGGATAGATAAATAGTACAGATGCTTTATCGGGTTTTAGTTCCCATTCACCTGGCATAACACCCTGTAAATCTTTTGAATATCTTAATGCTAGTAAATCCTGTGCAAACATTGTTCCTCCTTATCCTGCTATTACCACACCAGCGGTGGGATTCGCGGGATCATAGTCAATTAATAGTGATAAATGAACCGGAACAATCTCCACAATCTTGCCGGTCTCAACTGAAATATAAAGATCAAGCTTTGGAGACATAGCTGGATAAATCTTTTTGTTAAGCATTTCAACTGTGGTGGGTGTTTCTACTATAGCTTGTACCCAAAGTTGCTCAAACTCTTTATCCCACCATGCTTTTAGCACCCTACCTAAAATAGTAGTATAGGGATCTGATTCATCTTCATGGTTTAAGGTTAGTGGCACGCCAGCCCAATAAGGCAATGAAGCCTCAAGCACATCTGCATCAAAAGTATCGCCATTGAATGTGCCAGGTGTCATTGCTATCCCTGAAAAGTATGCGATATCATTACCTGATTGAAACATTGCGATCTTGTGCATATTAGTTTCAATTCTTTTTGTTGTGAAACCCTGTTTAACTTTTGATTTAGGAGCTGAGTATTTAGCACCTATCTCAAGGTTAGCATATTCAGAGAAATACATATCATCCGATGATACTACTGGTACACCATTATACCCAAGTAAGCTGTACTGACCTACTGAAACATAGCTACCATAAGGGGGCTCACCTGTATCGCTACACCATGAATTAATGCAAATCCTGTCTCTAAGTGTCTCTGGAAAATATGAAAGGATCTTTGCTTTAAGGATGCCAGCTAATTCTCCTGAGACTCCCTGTAACTTAATATCAAGTTTATCACAGCTACCTGTCTTAATCAGTTCATCTGATTGAACATATATCCCAGGTATTTCAGCGGCTATTACATTACCATTAAACAGGTCTTTGATTTCTTTCAAATTGAATGGTTTACTGCCAACTGGCCTTAATTGATATACAGTAGGTTTTAGTAAAGTTGAAAGCGCTGTGGTGTCATAAGCAGTTTCATTCTTTCCAGCTACCCCACCAGTTTCTTGTGGAGGGTTTAAACCCTGACCGTTACCTAAACCATTTCCAGAGCCATTACCTAAACCATTTGGGCCTGAACCATCTGGAATATGACCACCTGGACCTTCTGAGACTGCTGGCGTTGCCCAAAGATTATAACAGATTGAGACTCTCTGATCTCTGTCAGGAAACTCTTCTAATAAGCCTTGGTCAGACATACATCTAGATATAAAGTTTAATCTTGTTTCACCCTTGGTAGGTCTTGGAAATGCCATGTGTCCTCCTATGCAGCCATGCTAAAGGGGTTTGAACCGCCCCCAAAGCCAACTGGTATGATATTTTCAAATATATTTATTACTTCTGCTTTTTCAGCTGGATCATCTTGTACCCATATATATGCCTGTCTGTTGGTATCTGTAATTGTGATTGCAAGAAGTGTTGTCCTACATTGGAAGTGGAACGGTGGAACAAATTGCCACGCATCTGGTGAGTCTGCTCTAAATGTTTTACCATCTAAAGGCACACAGATATCCTCGGTTGTGCGATCATCCATGATTGCTGAAAGTTCATATCCTGGTACTAAAGTAGGTCCTATATTCTGTATTTCAAGCATTCTACCACCATTGTAAATAGCAGTAACTGCTGTTCTAACCCCCACAGTAGTAAGCTTTTTCTCGTCCTTGATAGCCATTTTATCATAGTTTGATATGATGGTATCAATATCATATCCTTTTTCCATTGCCTCTTTATAGACTACCTGACCAGTCTTAATGCATTCATCAATTGTGGTTCTAGTAACTAAATCTGCTTCCTGTTGTAAATACTCTGTGGCTGAATAAGGAATGTAACCTTCCGGTACAGAAAAGCGTTCTGGAATCTCTATAACTTGGCTGACTTCATCCCTAATTGATCTCATACCATAAGAGTACAGGTCTTTGTATATATCCTCAACCTGCCTTGACATATTGGTAACACCAGGCACGATTAACTTCAAAAAATTTACATGAGAATCTTGGCCCTTATTATCAAATGCTTCTGTAATCTTCTTAATAATATAGTTCTTGAATGATCTATAATTAGTGGTTACTGTTCTTGCAACCTCAGCTTCAGTTTCATCTAAGACTGAAACAGTTTCAGTGAAGTTAAATCGTTTCTCTGACTCTGTTAAGACACGGTTATTTGCAAAAGTCTGGTCCTTCTTGCTTAACTCTGCATCACCTTCCTGATTATCATCTTCCATATCATCGTCTGTATTAGTATCAGTGCTATCACTATTATCATTGGTTTCTTCATCTTTATCCTCTGGGGTGTTATCATCAGGTGGTGTTGGGTCCAAAGGGTTTTCAACTATTAAATCAGATTCCTCTAACGGTTCCAAGCCTATTTTTTCTCTGACAGTGTTGACATCACTTAGTATAGTTGGTTGGTAAGCATTAAGATTTTTTGCCACACTATATGCACTCATTAATTTTGTTACATCATCTTTGGATAGCTCACCACGAACAAATCTGGGATATCGAGTCACATTTTCAAAGTTATAGTTTACTATCCTCGGGATCATCTGATAATTAATAGTTTCATTATCAGTGGTGGTCCTTGTATGATCTATTCCCCAAAGCCATGGTTGTTGTTGCGTCTCACCTAATGCTCTCTGACCATAAGCAGTTTCTGTGAATCCCTGCAAATCAGATGCATGAAGTGATCTTGCTATCATTTTATTGTGCATATTAATAGCTTCTATATAATAACTACCATTACCGGCTTCTCTGGCTGCTGATTTGAAATCTACATCAACATCATTAGTAATTCTGATGCCCATTGAACTTATTAATTTTTTTAGAAAAAGGTCTAATTTGGATTCCAAGTCTGGCCCAATACCAATAGGGTGTTTAATAATTAAAATAGGATTACCATGCTTTTCTAGAAAGCTTGAGTGAAACCTAATGATAACATCTTTGGCGTACCATGATCTATATGCTGAGCGTAAGTCTGAAATACCATATATGTTATCAAATTCTTTTTGGTAGGAGTACACCAAAAACTTCTCAGGTGGGAAAGCTTGTTGACCTGATGCATAACCACCAGTATGTATTATGCCTTGAGTTGGGTCAAGCTCACCATACTTATCAATCTTGAAAGTGATTGTTTCCGGATCTATACTCTTGACATTCTTAAGCGCCCATTTACCTTTATATTCACCCTCTGTGACCTGATACCAGACTAATTCATTTAATGAAAACCCATAGTCAAGAGCAGATAAGATGTTCTCATATATCTTACCAAGTGAAATTTTGTGGAGTCCATCTGTTAAACACCACTCAACAAATTGTGCTATCTCAATATCTTTAGGGTCTGCTGATGCAGCTTGTATTGTCCAGGGAGCAGCAAGAATAGCAGTTTTTCTCAACATCATTATCGGCTTAATTTGGTCATCCTGTTTCATGGACTTGAAGATTTTAATACCATATCTCTTAACTAATTTATCCGGGTTACGGTATTCCCCAAAGTCAAGAAAACCTTTACTTTGCAAGGTAGTTGGTATTAATCTAGCTTGCAATTCTTCTGGGTTGAGTGTTGGTTGCTTATACTTCTCAGGTGAAGTAACTGCAGGATCAGTAATTTCAAAAGTCTCATTAAAATTAATTGGTGGTAATCCCAGTAATCCAGTTAGCATATTCTGTTTATTCATTTTATATAAAGCCTTTCAAGATATCTGAACCCCCAAAACCGTCTGTCTCAAACATAGGGTCTAATCCATCATCTGCACCCATGAATTGCTCTCCTTCAACCCTTGAAGTAGCAACATCACTTGCATACGAAATGTTCATCCTTGTACGCCCTAAATAACCTGCACCCTGGATTCCATCAGCACATAAAGCAATATAGAGGGCATCAAAAATATCTTTTTCATTTTTGAGACCATTATCCTCAAAGTTTTCTAATTGGCTCTGTAATCTATGACAGGCATCTTCTCTGTGTTTAATTCTACCAGTTTCATAGAATATTGTCAACTTAACAGCACGAGTATATTTATCTTGTGATGTCATAACTTTCTTAACCGGTATTGTAGACAACATAGCATAGTAATCATGAAATGCTACTTGATAAGCATTAGATTCAATGCCATGGCAAGTAGTGTTAGCTTGAAAATTCTTCTGATTTGTCTCTAAAAGTCTCATTTGCTGATGCATTTTATAATGAAACCCTTCGGCACAATCAACATAGATTATGCCGGTTTCATTATTAATATAGATTCTAGCATAACCAAACTCACAACCCTTATCTTTTATACCCGCCGCTAAATCATATCCATGAACTATCCTATATGAACCAGGAGGTAACTCTGTATAGCTGTTGTTCTTGAAATACTTAGCTGGAAATAGAGTCTCGGCTTCAACACTTTCGTCCAGGAGGTATTGTCTGCGATAATTGTAACTCCCTACCTCTTTGCGTTTGGCTTTTAGACACATTATCTTTGGAATATCCATGATAGGACATCTGACACAATGATCACAAGTCATTTCACCTGTGTCTCGACAGTAGCCACACATAATTTTATCTTTGCTATTTACTATATAGTGTTCACAAGTTTCACATGGAAAGTCTTCTTTGCTCAGCTCTATATATGGACAGGTTTCTAAATGGCCTTGCAGTGGCATTCTGCTTTTCCATATAGACTCACCTGTTTTAGGATCCTCAGCAGGTATCTTATGAAATACAAATATACCTTTTTTCCTAAGTGTTCGATGTAAATCATTGATGCCTTGGTAAGGCTGAATAACAATCATCTGCCCACCTTTAATCATGGGGAGTACATCATTTTCAAGCCATTGAAGTTTAGTAGCACCATGCTCTGCTGTCTTGGCATTTCTGGAATCCTCAACATCATCAAGAATAACTAAGTCATAACGACCACCAACCATTGAGGACTGCCAACCCATTGATCTAAAGGTAGGGTCTTTGTAATTTGCAGTTCTATTTACAGTAAATTGAGAAGTCTGCCAGAGAGAATGTCGGGTCTTGAATTTACCAAAATCATTAATAAGTTTAATATTATGTTCAAAGTGCCATTTTAATTTGGCAGCAAACTTAGTACCATTATCTGCGTTACCTGTAATATGAAGTATTCTAATATTTCTGTCCTTACATATCAAATATAAAGGCCATATTTCAGAAACTATTGTAGACTTACCTGAGTCACGAGGTAATTCGAGAAGTAATCGGTTGTGCTTTTTTAGCCACTCATATACCTGCTCATGTGCTTTGGGTACAGCCATCCAATCATGAGTGTATGGCCTAACATAGTAAGTAGCAAAAAATGCCACATCACCTGACATTGATATCTGAGGAGCGGCTTTGGTTACTGCATAAGCTAAGTCATGCTTTGATTTTATACCATAGGCTAATAGCTTATCCTGTGCTGCCCTTAGGTGGTCTAAAGCTAAGGAGGTTGTCAATTTCTTCACCTTCCACTTTTTTATCCATGTCTTTATACATACTGCCAAGTAGGCCTAGTATTTCGTCATTTTCTAAATTTATGCTGAGATTGAGATTAGAGCCTTCATTGTCTTTTTGCTGTAATTGCTTACCTTCAAGTAATTCTGGTGGGATATAAAGATTCTGGCATATCCTAGTCTGCTTTAATATGAAATCCATAAGTCCAATGGCTTCACGAAGATTTTTAGGCCTGAACTTACTGGCTTGGAATTTAGACTTTTCTAGCTTTCCAGCAGCAATATCAGCTGATAACTGCTTTTCTCTCTTAATATCAGTTATCATGGTTTCCATTACAAACTTAGATAATTGCTTAAGAAATTTCAATGTGAGAGTCTCGTCTTTAATAAGCTCAAAGTATTCCTCTAATACACTTTGTAACTTCTGTTCTGTTTCAGATAATGCAGTGTTGCCATACTTCTCTTCATACTCATTGGCTAGAACTTGTTTGCTGATGTCCTTGACTAAAACTTGCCAATTATGCCATTGGCAAGTGCATTCAGGGAAATCCCCTGCCCACTTGTATAAAGTCTGTCTAGCTGGCATCCCGGATTCACGAGATACCTTTGACATATTCTGCTTATTTTCTTTCCAAATCATGAAAGCATGCCTATGATCTTCTGGACTATAAGCATTAACACCACGCTTACCCATGCTGTCTCCTTACATTAACATTGCTGCAATGCCCATGTCTTCTGGACCTTTGAGCTTAATTGGATCATTTAGAATCAGAATATGCCCCATATGTAATAGATATGAGATTGAGCTATCTGACCCATCCCCCATGTCAAACCCACTTAAAAGACCACCATGCCTTTTATACTCTATACCAAAGGTTTGCTGACCAGTATTCTGTATTGGTGGGATGAACTCACCTATTGTCTGATGTCTCATTTCCTGAGAAGGTGCTTTTATTAGGGTTTTTAAATAAGTGTCATTTATTATTGTCATATCTTACTCCTTGTCCAATGGCACCAAAAGTATATGGCTTACAAAGGTTTTACATACTTCTGCCTTGTAATCTGCATGTGCGTGTTCTGAACATTCAGGTAAAAGTGTCATGCCATTGTCACATTGTCTTGACAGAATCGGCTGAGATAAATCTATAGCAAGGTTCCCTGGTTTAGCATGGGCTTGAAACAGGGGGATTTGCTTGAAACCACTGTCATTTACTATACACATATTTGTCACCTGTCCACCGATACAAACCTGAGTAACCACAATAGGTTTGAGAATCTCTACATGCTATTTAACACTTTTGTCCTCGTATAAATAGCAACAGGTGTTAAGAATTGTAATGTTTTCTTAACACCTGTTAATAATATACTGGTTTCTTGTGATTTTGTCAATGTATGTCTATGATAGCATTTTGCAACCACTACCATTCTTTTTACATACAAGATAGGTAAATGGTGAGCATTTTATATGACATTGTGACTTCCAATAGTCTAATACTTGCTGCTCACCTAACATAGGGGCTTTGCAAAATGGACAGGCTTCAATGCACCTCTTGACATACTTACCACATTTGAAACACTGAACTGTATTAGGATATTTACTCATTACCATACCGAGCTATGATAGCATCTTTCAAAGCAGCATAGTTAACACGCTGACCCTGTTCAAATCCTAATGTCTGGACAAATTCTGTGTACTCAGTATGAGTTGCAAAGATCATTGTCACTTCTGGAACACTGTCATTTTTCTTAGCAGGTATGTTGACGAGATCATCTATCTCACCCTCTGGTTCATCTTCCACATCCAGATCATCATCAAAGCCAAATGCATCTGTTAAGCTAATGAGATCATCTATCTCTTTGGAATCATAAGGAAAGCCGGTACTGTCTAAATCTGGAAGAGCAGCATCAATCTCTTTCAGGCATTTACCTAATGTATGAGGATCAGTTTCAAAGACCCATTCATTTAACTCAATGCCTAACTTCATTCTCTCTGGCTTAGTAAGTGCTCCCATATAATATACAGGGATTTCAGTAATACCTAATGACTTTAAGGCCTGTAATCTATGGTTTCCATCACAGACTTCATAACCAGTAACATTAGGCTTTTCCTTCTGCTGAGCAACTACTAAGCGATATAGCAATCCATTTGACTTTAGGCTCTGCTTGAATCTCTCCATTTTGCCAAGAGCATCATTCTTATAATTCCACTCAGCAGGGATAAGATCATTAATTTGTACTGTCTTTTGCTCTACTATTCTCATGTTATTCTCCTGTCACGCGTGCTAAATATTTAGCATATTTAACCCACTCAATTACTCCGGCTCTTAAGTAAGTACCTTTAGCCTTTATTTGTAACTTGGAATTCTTGGGCTTTGGAATTATTTTAATTTTGCAGGTATCCCTATCAAAGTATGGTAATCTCCCATACTTTGATAGGGATACCTGCAAGCCAAGATGTGGAATCAACTGAATCAAACCGGTATTTAAGCAAACCCTTCCCAGTATATCCTAGTCCATGAATCTCACAGTTATTTTCATGGGCTGTCTTAATGAACCATGGAAAGTATTTATATAATTTAGACCCATACTCTTTTGAGGCTATACCCCCTAATGCAATGTAACTGTATTCTCTACACATCCTTATGAAGTATTCCTTACCCCTACTTAAATGCCATACTGGTATAGAAGGTACTCCTGTTTCTTTTTCTAAGTATTTACGGTATTCCTCAACCTTAGGAAGACCTACAATTGAGTCTATATCCATTTCAAAGTATTGTTTAATATTGTTATCCTTGATGAATCTAGCATAATCTTCAAGGTAAAGGTCAATATCAGGAATCTGAGTACCTGTCAGGAAACTAAATGCTCCACTATCCAGGAGGAAATCCTCTGGTGCTTGTGCAGATATTTGCTCAAGCACCCATGCCTTCTTATCCTTTTGTACTTTTCTAAGATAAAAAAAAGATCCAAGGAGATAAGGTACATGGGGTATACTTGGATTATCCCCATGACAGAAGTTAATTAGTACACTGGATAAGTATAACTTCATTTTATGTTACTTTCTTTACCACAATGCTCGCATATATAAGTATTGCTGGTATTAGCATCCTCTGCTCCTGCCTGTTCTCCTGACCCCTGAGCATCCTCAAACATATCATCTATATCCAAATCTACTTCACTGATAAAGGAATCAACCTCACTCTGCTCAAACCCTGTCAACTGAATATCAATATCCATGGTAGATAGCTCTTTTAATTCCTTTGTAAGCATCTCATAATTCCATGTTGACAGAGAGTTTAACTGGTTATCTGTTATCCTATATGCTTTGATCTGAACATCAGTTAAATCTGTTGCTATGATACAAGGAGCAGTCTTAAATCCTAATGACAGTGCTGCTTGATATCTCCCATGTCCTACGATGATCTCATAATTCTTGTCAACTACTATGGGTTGCTTCCATCCAAACTCTTTCAAAGAATCCGCTACTTTACCAATATCATAATCATTATGGATCTTATTGTTTTGGGCATACTCTTTTAACTTATCAAGGGTAACATCAACTATTTTCATGCTTTTTTACCTCTGGGCATAGGGATTTCATAAATGCAGCCTTTTGGTGACGCCATGAATTCCTTGTACCCTTTGTCCCTGAGCTTGCATGAAGGGCATTTACCACACCCACCATCAACGCCTTCATAACAAGTCATGGTTTCAGCTTTAATAATACCTTCAACCTTCATCCTATATGCTAATCCCCATACCTGTGCTTTATTAAGCCACATTAAAGGTGTATGGATTGTGATCTCTGAATCTAATGCTCTACTCGCGGCTTCCTGCATTGCTAATACAAAGTTCTCACGGCAGTCTGGATAGCCTGAGAAGTCGGTTTCACAGACACCCATGATGATATCATTGTAACCCTTGCTCCCTGCAATAGATGCTGCAATTCCTAAGAATATCAGGTTACGCCCGGGAACAAAGCTTGAGGGCAGTTCCTGATCTGAACCCTGAGTAAGCTCTTGGTCATGGTTTATCAATGCTGATTTCATATCTGCACGCTGGAAGATAGATTTAACATTGATTTCAATGTGACTGTCAGAATACTTCTTAGCTAATGCTCTGGCACAATCTAATTCCTTAATATGTTTCTGACCATAATTGAAAGTGACAGTATCAACTTTATCAAAGAATTGTTTTGCCCAGAATAAGCAGGTTGTGCTGTCCTGGCCACCTGAGAATACTACTAATGCTCTTGTTTCCATTCTAATCTCCTTAATCGTTGGGTTAGCCATTGAGTTTGTTTCCCAATTGCTAAATGCTGTAATGGGATTATAGTATACTTTAAAGCTGGTACCAGCTTTTCTCGATATTTTGCTCCTGCTAATATCACGAACTCGTCTTTGTCCAGATCACAGTACTTAGAAAGGCTCTTTAACATTCTCTCAGCCCATTCAATTCGTCTATTCTTTGACATATTATTCAAAGTTTTTTGATAAGGTTTAATGATAAAGTTTTTTGATAAGGTTTAATGATAAGGTTTAATGAGAGTAAGCCATATTTAGCAGATAATATAAATATCTTATTTGGTTTTAACCTCTTAGCATATCTTAGTATTAATTTGAACAACCTACCCTGGTACATACATGCTGCTACAGTAGGATAGGCTGCTTTTATACCCCCACAGGGTATTAAGACTATCCTAGCCATTTGATCTCCTTATATGGGTAGTTGAATTAATGAAATGAACTCTGACCTTACCGCCTGTTCTTCATAGGCACCTCGGATTGCAGATGTAATCATTTTTGCTTTTTGCTTTTCAACCCCTCTTGCTGTCATACAGAAATGCTGTGCTTTACAGATTACTATGACACCCTTTGGTTCAAGATGCGTTTCTAATGCCTGAGCTATCTCGGTAGTCATTCTTTCCTGAATCTGCATACGCCTTGCATATACTTCAACCAGCCTTGATAGCTTGGATATTCCAACTACCTTCTTATTTGGGATATACCCAATATGGATAGTACCAAAGAAAGGTAGCATATGATGTTCACAAGTGGAATAGAATTCAATTTCAGCCAGGCCTACCATTTCCTCACAGGCACCTTCCTGAAAACTTCTGACAAGAACTTCTTTAGGGTCTTGAGCATAACCACCATAAAGCTTTTTCCAAGATTTAATTATCCTTTTAGGTGTATCTAAAAGGCCTTCTCTATCAGGCTTTTCCCCAATAAAAGTAAAGATATCCTTAAGATGTTCTTTTATTGTAGGTTCAGTAATTTGTGTATTTGACAGCTTAGTCTCCATTTTGGTCTCCTTTGTATGAGTTCTAAGGCCCTACTAAGATTCTCTTGGTATTGAGTTTCATCGTGAGGGTCACATGGTTGAATGTATAAATATGGTGGCTCGTCAAGTTTGTAGAGAGACCTTACTTTATCTTCCCACTCAATAAGGGTACTTTCTTGAGTATCCTTATCTACTATAAGCTTGATTTCATGTGCTATTTCTAGCACAGTTTTGCCAAAATCAGGTTTTGGTGATAGTGTAATCCAGTCTATTAAATCTTTGTTGTACCAGTCTTCCACATTCCTGCTAGTACCATTGGTTTCAATATGAATCAGAGGGTTATCAAGTACAGCTTTCAAGTGCTTCAATAGATAAACTAATTTGTGAATAGTTGGCTCTCCACCGGTCAGCACAATTCTAATAGGATGGGCAGTCGTATATGGATTACTGGCGTGTAGGGCATCAACAATCTCTTGTGCTGTCATGTTAATAACATCACTGTGATCTGTGTCACACCAAGTGCATTTAAGATTACAGCCTGAGAATCTAATGAAGCATACAGAACTACCAGCCCATAGGCCTTCCCCTTGGATTGATTGAAAAATTTCGTTAATTGGGTAGGTTTTTGGAGGTTTCATTGGTTTTAACTCCTTGGATTTTATGATATTTAATAGCAATTTTGAGTATAATAAGAGCGGTACCAAATGGATATTTACCTTGATTAATTGTGGAATAGTTACCACATTCAGGGCAAACTGTTTCAATACTGGTCTTGGTGAGATTAGTTGACAGTGATACATCTTGGTGACACTTAGGGCAGATCATACTTCAAATATGGCTATATTGCCTTCGCTCTCTTCAACTTCAACTTTGATGCAGTGCTCAATCTGTAAACAGATATGCTTTGCAATATTCTCAGCGGTTGGTCTCTTAACGAAATCATTAAGATGCTGATGGTCCATTTCCATAGCTATCTTTTTGATATGAGTAAAGTCAATGACCATATCAGTGTTAGGATCCAACTCGGATTCATCACACTGGCAGGTTACTTTAATCTTCCAGTTATGACCATGTGTATTTTTACATTTGGAGGGGTAGGGTAAGTGCTGCAAGCAATGACTACCGGCGACTTCAAGTGCCTTAGTAATTGTAAATTTTCCCATAAGTATTAACTCCTTATCTGGTAAGGAGTATAGTCCTATTTAGATGTGATGTCAAGACGCGATTTCAAAACTTTAATCTGATCTTTAAGTTTATTGATCTGAGTCATTCTTGCAAATATCTTGTAGGTAGCAGTTTCTAACCAATCCATTTTGAGGTCATGAGAAAGTTTCTCTTTGTGTAACCGCTTGGCTGGCAGTATTACTGTGCTGAAATCTTTGTCTGCTATGCTTAAAGCTTCCTCTTCTGATTCAGCTTCAATAAGTAGCATGGCTTTGAAAGTGTATTCAATATTAACTTTGTGTTTCATTGAATACACTTAATTGTACCGGCATCCCACTCTGCATTTCGTTCTCCTAATGTTTTTAATTTGTTTTTGTTATATACTAATTATAACAATGTTATTAAGTAAAGTCAAGAGTTTATTTATTTAATTAAAAAAAAAGAGTGGCTGAGTAGCTGCTCTATTAAAATGTAAGAAAATTAAAGGGTACTAATTGATACCGAGATCGTCTTTTTTAACTGTTGCTGACATTACATGCCTCATTGCAGTTGTACAGACCGCCACGATACCTTGGCTGATTTTATGATATTCTTCTGAGTCATTATCAAAAGGTATTCCGTTTGAGTCTACTAATCCTCTTTTCTCAAGGATAGCCATTACAATTTCACCTGTTATCATTGAAGGTGGAGCAAGCTTACTAATATCTGCTTTTATATCTTCTGATAGCTTATCATATTTTTCTCTGGTTTCACTGTGAATAGCCATGGCCTGTGGAATTCTTGCATCAAGGGCATCAATAAATTTAGACATTCTTTTTACCTTTCTTGCCTTTGGTAGGACTTATGGTTTGAGTTACGATTTCATCAAAATTTTGAACTAATCCTATTAGCACAAAGGAATTAAGATCAACCACCATTGTACCATAGGCTTTATTATGACATACTTTACCGGACTGCATTACACATTGGATTCGAGCACCTTTTGGAAGAAAAGTGGTGATATTAGTTCCTGGTGTCTTACAGATTAAATCTTGAGTGATTTAAATTAAGAGTTTATTACCTTCTGAGTACATTACTTCTCCTGTAAAACTTTGTCTTTGATTCCGACAAGAGTGATAGTCTTGACTTTGGCATCTGGGGTTACATCATCAAAGTATGTGATGATAGATTCCTGAATGAACCCATAGACTTTATCCATTTTTGCAGTTCCAATCAAGCAATGGCGAACATCATGTTTGGAATGGGATTTGGTGTCTGGATTATATCGTATATGATAAATTCTTTTTCGTTTTGTAGGGTTGAACTCAAGAAGAGCTTTAACGTTATCTTCAAAACCTACCTTGTTATTATCAAGCATAATAACACCATTTGATTTAACCTTAGCAATGGCTTCTGCTAACTGCATAGTAGACTCCTTTAATTTATTTTTATGTATAACTAATTATAGCATTGTTTTAAGTAAAGTCAAGAAAAAAGTTTAAATTGATTCTATATTTATAATCCTACCTATTTTCTTACACTGTTTTGAGTTTAACCTTGATATCAGCAAATAGTATTCAAGAATTCATATATATAGCTCTCACGATGGTTGTCCTCTATATACGTAGTATATAGAGGACAACCATCTTAGAGAGCATGAATTGTGGATAACT
>Ga0307928_10001284_pt1 | contig 18989 bp, 40 predicted proteins | sample AceLakmetagen232_FD_201815 | JGI IMG/M metagenome (GOLD analysis project Ga0307928, IMG submission 201815) | Saline water microbial communities from Ace Lake, Antarctica - #232 | ecosystem: Environmental > Aquatic > Non-marine Saline and Alkaline > Saline | place: Antarctica: Ace Lake... | reverse complement strand
AGTGCCGTGTTTTGGGATATGTGGAATTCATTCCAGGCACTAACCGACAGGGAAAAATCCACATACCGAATTGGCGGTGGATGTCAGGAGTTTTAAGTTATGCGTAATTACTGCGGGTAACCGGGAGTTATCTGAAATGAAAATCAAAGAGGTTGAAATGAAAACATTAAAAGAAATCGTAGCATAGGAGATATTATGAAAGATGAAAGATTAGAGGCTTTGAGTGTAATGGTCGGTAGAGGTATCCCTGTTGGATTTTCGGAAGCATTAGAAGTAATAGAGTATCAAGAGGCATTAAAAGCCGTCCCAAAAGTGCGCTTATGGGGCAAGCTGAGGAAGTTGTTTAAAAACTTCGCCTAACTTTGAACAATTTAAGGAGGGACAGGATGAATACAGATTGTTACCAAGATCACCACTATATGTGTAATATATGCCGTTGGGCGGAAAAGGATAGCATCCGCTGTTTATGTCCGGCTATTTATAAAGACCCACCGGAAGATGCTTACTATGAAAAAGCCGTTGATAGTGCCGCAATCAAGGAGGCAGGGGAATGAAAATAATTACCAAAATATATTGTTTCTTATTCAGGCATGATTTCGTTTTATTGGGCAAGTGGGACAACGGGTCTTCGGCGTTCCGTGATTATGAATGTGTAAGGTGCGGAAAATTAGTACAGTGCCAATTTGACTATTTCGGAGGCCGGTAAGTGAAAGTAGTATTTGCTCAGGAATATATCTGTGACGGTATTACTCATCACTTATCACCGATGGATGCAAGCCGGAGGTTTAGAACCCTCGAACCCGGTGAGGTAGCGGTTAATCGGGAAGATGTAGAGAAATTAGAGGAGTTGTATAAAAGGGGAATTACACAATTAGCCATGTCACGGATGCGGGATTTATTACTAAAATCCCTTAAACCCACCCCATCGAAGGAAGCTCCCCATGAGTGAAGAGCTGAAGCCGTGCCCGTGCGGATCGTCTGCACATATTGAAGACCAATCAAAAACGAAAAATAAACATGAAGGCGTTGTATTTGGAAGAATTGTCTGTGATAAAAATAATCCTTTTGATGTGCCGTCTAAGCGATGTTATATGAAAACTGTTTGCGGCCCGCTTAAAGAGGTAATACGCAGTTGGAACAACCGCCCCCGAGAGGACGCACTCAAGGTACGGATAGCGGAACTGGAGGGGAAAAATGGATCAATATGAGCGAGAAGAACAGTATTTAGAAGATCAGTTTAATAATGGCGAGATCAGCATGAAAGAGTATAAAAGAGAAATATACGATCTTCAAGGATTGGCTCGGTCTGTGGCGGTAGACGCTGCATATGAAGATGAAATGGGTAAATGGTAGGAGGACACCTAATGGACGAAATAAATGAATCACTGCAAGACTGGTGGAAGCGCGAGATAGAAGATTGTACGTGCCAAGAATGCGGCAAAATCTTCACCATCGACGTCCTTATTCCGAATCGTTTATGGGAACAGATAAAACCTGAAGGGAAGCCGAAAGGCGGCGGGTTATTATGCGGATCGTGCATTATGAAAAAGATAGAAGAGTTGAGTTTTCAAAACACATTTAATGGTACGGCTTTAAAAGTGAGGGTGATTAAATGATGGACGAAATACGGAAGCCAGCCCTGGAACTACCGGAGGTGTGACGGTGTATTCAACAGCAGACTCTACAGCTTGCCCTGATACTGACGGAACGGAGGTTTATGATTTTAGGGATCATTTTGCTTATCCAGTGACCGATGTAGCATACGGATATTATGAGTCGTATGAAGTGCCTATTTGTTGTTACGATTTTGAAAACTTTGTAAACAGCTTTAATTTACCGATGCGGTTATGGCATGTAATCGCCGGGAAAATGAAAGGATTCTACCAGGTCGATTTAAACCGTCGATTAATGCCAGACGGGAAGTGTTTGATTAAAAGGAAGCGGAAAGTATGAGCCGGAGGAGTGAACATGGGTAATTATGCAAGGTCAACATCTGTCAGTCCTGAAAAATCTCAAGAAGAAATAAAAAGAACACTCAGAAAATACGGAGCTGATAGATTCGGGGTAATGGAGGAGCGTGAAAAAGCGCATGTCATGTTTGAATATTCCGGGTTGCTTATTCAGCTTACAATAGATTTACCAGCAAGAGATCAGTTTATAAAAACAGAAACAGGGAAACCGCGCTCTGCCTCATCCGTTGATACGCAACTTGACCAGGCAATTCGGCAAAGATGGCGCGCTTTATTATTGGCCATTAAAGCAAAACTTGAAGCGATTGAATGCGGAATTTCAACTATTGAAAAAGAGTTTATGGCGTTTGTTATGATGCCAGACGGAAGACCTTTATCAGATCATATTTTACCGCGAATTAATGAAATAGTCAGTACAGGGAAAATGCCTAAATTGCTTGTGTATAGTAATTCGGGAAAGGAGTAAACCATGAACGCAAAACAAGCGACATTTGCAATCCTTAACCGTCTGCCAGATGGTGCAGAAATTGGCGGCGTAGAGCTGTGTAATTTGGTACGGCGTAGACTCGGTAGTAGAATAATGGATGCTACGACAAATAGGTATCTGCGTATTTATCGCGCTGTCAGAAATGTAAATTGTATCAGTAAGCCAAAAAGTTTATACAGGATAACGGGTAAATGATCGGCGGGCATAGAATACCACGTCAAGTTTATACTCGAAATTTGAAACATTATAAAACAGGTGATTTAAAAAAGAAGCCGGACAATCAAGAATTGTTAGATAAAGTTGTTGAGCTGCTACAAGAAAAAGATATGCCGACTGTACATCTTATGAAACTGCTCGGTTTAACCGGAAACACTGAAGAGCAAATAAATCTTGAATATGATATTGTTAGATTTTGTCCGAACGTTTGGCAGGATAATGGCTTTTGGGGATTAGCTGAAAGAGATGAAAATAAAACTTTACAGGATGACTTAAAGGGTATATAATAAAGGGGTCGCTTGGTATGATAATCTTGCACCTGTAGTTCAGCTGTCCTGTAAACAGCTTGTCCGGGGTTCGAGCCCTCGTGGGTGCTTATTTTGATTGGAGGTAGTTGTGAAATATATTGACTTGCCATGCACCCGTGAAGCTGCACGGCTTGCGACGGAAACAAAACATTGTTCAGGAAAGATAAAAATAAATACGGCAATCGTTAATATAGCAAAGCGCAATTCACAAAGTCGGTTATTTGGAGGGAGTTATGAAAAATAGATTAAAGTGGACTATCAAACAAATCTTACCGTTGACATATCGAAGCCATTACAAAATGTCCGGTAAAAAGTATTTTTCAGTTTGGCGTATGTGGTTCGGTAAAGTGTTCAATCACGAGAGTTTTAAAATTAATTAGGGCATGGACCGGGAATTATGATTTGTCAAACGTCCTGTATGTTATGGCAGACCGGGAACGGGAAGAGTTAAGCAGGTACACCCGTTGTCAAAAATCCTGCCATGCCCTTTATTTATAGGAGGTAGTATATATAAACAATGCTATATAAGCAGAAACTAAATAATATTTTTCACACTCTAAGAGGGGGTAAGTGATGGTAAGTGCAAAAGGGTTTGCAAAATGGGCAGCTGAAGTTGTAAAAGAATACAATTTGTTTGAAGATAATTTGACAGAACTTGATAAAGCATTAGAAAAGATAGAAAGTTTTTGTGAACCGCAAGAAGATGTTATGTATGGAGTTCCGAAAGACATGCAAGGGGGCTGCCCCTATCGCAAAAAAAGAATTTGTCCTCAATGCAGGGCAGAGAAAATGGAAAATGAAGACACGGGAGCCTGTAAAGCTTGTGGATATTTGTATAGCAGATTAAATAAAGAGTATAAAGTGACAGTTGAATTAAATGGCAGACGAATTAATCCTCTTGAGATTCCAGAAACGGAATGGCGAAATTTGAGGACAAGAAAACAAGAATCTTATCAAGAACTTACAAAAGATATCAAGGAATCGGCAAACAGGGATGTACAGAAAAGAAGTGAAAAAGCTATCGAAGAAGTTGCTAGAAAATTAAGGACAAAAAAGTGCTGATGAAAAAATATATAAATATAGAAAAGTCCAAAGACAAAACAGTTGCAAAAGAATATGTGATGCCTAAAATATTATTACAGATATTAGGATTGTGGAACAAAGCTGGCGAAGATGTACAAGCTGGTGATGCGGTATATAGAACTAAATGGGGAAAACTGAAAAAGGTAAAAATAGATGGACATAACTGAATTAGTATTACAAGGCAAGATCCCCTTCACGGCATTAACAGATATTAAAAAAGGTGAAACGGTTATACTCGATCTTGAGACCTGTACTTTAAATGTTGGGTCGGAAGATGTTAAAAGGGATGTCAGAATAAGTGAGGGTCAAGCTGATGGATAAAACTCCAGTCCAGTTAATAACCAGGATAAAACAAAGTGAATTGACACAGAGTAAAAAGCGGGAAGTGATAAGAAAACTTAGAGATATGGCAGAAACGGGAAAGGCAAATTTTAAGGATGGCGGTAGCTTGTTGACTGCTTTTTTCTGGGAGCGAACGGAAGAAGGGCCGGATTATTGGAATGAGGTCTGTCAGAAAATACGGAAAGCAGAAAAAGAAAAAGATAGACAGAACAGCTAACAGGGTGTAAAATGATAGATATATTTTGGAGGGACAAATGGGAACAGAAACCGGCTTTGACGGAAAGTTGTATATAGGTAATAAGCTCATAGGGCGATTTATAGAAGGAAATATAAAGTATGAAAATTTAGAAGCGTATAATTTGGTTGAGTTTGAAAATCCTGTCACTGTGGCTTGCACATTTGATATTGTATCTACATGGAGAGAAGATAACAAACGAAGATACGCGAAACGGTTCTATAAAGTTATACCACGAAGATTCAAGATCGAAAATATATAGGGGGAAAAATGAAAAGATTATATGTTGCGAAATTAGAACCGGCGATTGAGACTACAAGAAAGTGTACGCCGTATTGCGGATTTGTGGACACTAACAAGAATAAAGGCTGGCTGGCGTATATAGGTAGCAGTGTTTATAAACCACTTAAAGGTGTGGAGTTTTCCTATGGTGACAGCAGTGAGAATCTTTGTTCGTCAGTTTGCGACTTTGTAGAGCACGGTTTATCTCTCGGTACTTGTATTTCAAAAGTCAAGACTGTCTATATGTTCGACTCACTGAAAGAACTTTTCCAGTGGTTAATTGAGGACTAAAATATTATTGGAGGAATTATGGAATATGTAATAAGGTTTTCAATCTATGGCTAATTATTGCGAAGAGTGCGGACGTAAAATATCAGCAAGAGAAGCCGCTGATAATGACGGTCTTTGTAATGAGTGTTTTCAAAACGTAATTGATGAAGTTATTGATATGGAAGGGCTTGTCGGTTATGACGAAACTACAGAAGGAAGCGATGACTGAAAAAAGAGAATTGAAATTATTGACAGCGTTATTTAAAGAGTATGAAAAAAAAGTTGACGAGAATGTTTTAACACATTTATTGATTGCACAGTTACCAGAAAGAAAAAATATAGAAATATTCACAGAGTTTTTAACCGGGATAAATAAAGTATGCTATCCTGGCGTTGGTCATATGAGTATATTGAACTCTGGGGGGAGTAAGGTGTTGAGTAGTAATCTGGTGGATATGAAAAACAAGAGAGAAGTATTAGCAGTAATAACTGAAATGTTAGATGTCTGCGGGATAATGGCGGAACAAACAATGCAGCAACTGGAGATAGAATAATTTATGGAACAGAACGGGAAAGCAACGATAATTGCGATTTTGTCTTTTTTCATTACCTTTATTGACAGTCTTGAATCTCGAAGTGAAGAAGAAAATATAACTATATTGAAAGGGCTTGCTGACAGGATAGGAGTTAAACTTGGTGATTTTATGATGCCGGTACGAATGGCGATAACAGGCAAGACTGTTTCTCCTCCATTATTAGAATCAATATTAATCCTGGGAATAAATGAATCAAAAAGCAGATTGAGGGCAGCGCGTAAATTATTGGAGGAAGCATAATATATGGAACAAGCATATTTTGCGATGTCAAACGGTCAACGTCTTACGATGCCTCATTCTGTTCGGGAAGTTGTCGGTCGTGATTTTGAAAAGAATAATCGGGGAATGGCAAATAGGAAAAGTAGATGTGATGTAAATTATAAATTGTATGATAAGATTAACGAGTTTTTAGCAGAGTCAGAAAAAACATCTATAGAGATACGGAAGAAATTTCACAAGACGACAAATCAATTCGGAGGTATAAAAACAGCGATAGCGATATACTATCCGCACATTTATGAAGAGGATAATATCTGGGGTAGGAACGATGTTGAATATTCTGCATAGCAGAAATAAATAAGAGGAGGTTTGATTGTGGCAAGTTCGAGAGAGAATCAAAATTTCACCGAAACGGTGATAAGCGGATACTTGCTTGACGATGCTTTAGATTGGATACAGAGTAATCTCGCAGTAGAAGATGTATTCGGTAAAGATATGCTTAATGAATGGGCAGAAGAGAACGGATACGAAAAAATTGAAGAGGAGTAACAAAATGAAAAGAGTATTATTAATGCTGTTGATATTGGTAATATCGATTAGCGCATGGGCAGAGGGTGAACAGGAGGTCAAAGAATTTGACGGAACGCTTATTCTTGGAATTGAGAAAGGTGATCTGATGGCAGCGTATACCGCGACCGAAGATAATATTGAAGAGCCGACCGACGAGATTATGTGGTATCGGGATGTGGTATTAAAAGATTTTCCGTATGCTGTTGAAATTAGGGCATATGCAACCGACAGCTTAAACACTAAAATGAGAGGTGATCTTGCCGGAGGTGATGCGCCAGATGTGTCATGGGATTATCTCGGACGGATTAATGAGTTTGCTAATTCGCGTTATGCTGTACCGATTGAATTAACAGAAGAGGAACAGGCAGATTATTATGAATCCTTTCTTGATTTGTGTACGAAAGACGGCATTTTATATGCTTTGCCTGCAACGGCGTGGGCGGCGGTAATGATCGTTAATAAAACGCTTGTTGATAGTGTAGGCATGGGAGATATTCTGGAAGATAATAAATGGACTATAGCAGAGTTTGTTAATATTACCGAAGCAGTCCGGGAAAAGTACGGGTCACAGTATTATGGGTATGCTACGTTTGCGGTAGGAACTGGCGGTGATTATTGGTCAAGTTTTGGCTGGCTTGGAGCATTCGGGGCGAAACTGTATGATAATGGAAAGATAGTTATAGACTCACCCGAAGGGAAAGCTGCTTTGACGTTTATGAAAGAAATGCAGGATACTGGAATATTCGCTCCCGGTGCTGCGGGATTGACCCATGTTAAAAATCTTGAGGCAATGAAAACGGGTGATATTGTAGCTTGCGGGAATGAGCCTAATGCTGTGAGATCGACAAACCTTGCAGACGGAAGTGGAATGGTAGAAGTTGTACAGATGGAATGGCCGACAGCTCCCGGAGTAGATCCCGTTTCGATATCTATGGGGCCGGATGCAGTAATGCTTTTTAAATCTGGAGATCCCGTAAGAGAAGCCGCTGCCTTAGAGCTTGCCCGATATATGGCAAGGGCAGAGATCCAGGCGGCAAGGTGTAGGTTTGCAAGCCGGTTTCCTTCCCGCCGATCCGCTATGGTTGTATTGCCCGATAATATAGCATGGGCACAGGCGGCCGACATGATTGCCAATAATGGAATATTTGATACAGGGATCGGACTCACAAAATATGCTGAGGTTCGGAGTTTATGGCCTCCCACTTTACAAGCAATATTCACTGGTGAATTAACAGTAGATGAAGCGATTGACCGTTTTGTAAAAGAAGGAACAGAAATTCTTGAAGAAGACTAATTTTACGGCGTGGGTGTTTCTTGCACCTGCGCTACTCTTTTTTATCGTATTTTCTATTTATCCAATTATCAGATCGATACAGCTAAGTTTTTATGAAGCCGATGCGATAAGTCAAACGTTTGTTGGATTCGGGAATTATATTAAGGTATTTACAACTCCCAGGATATTAAATGCTTTTTTGAATACTGGAAAGTTTATGGTTGTTGTAGTTCCTTGTGTGACTTTTATTCCGTTATTTATTGCAATGATCGGATACCGGATGCCAACAGCTTTACAGACGGGCGTTAGGTTTGCTTATTATATTCCCGTACTTACTGCCGGTCCCATTGTTGCAATGATATGGTCATGGCTTATGAATCCTGACGGGGTGGTAAATTTTATTGTCGGTAAACAAGTGTTTTGGCTTGCGTCGAACCCTGCGGCGTTCTGGACATTAAGCGCTATGATTATATCTGTTGATATGGGGATGACTATTATAATTTACATGGCGGCACTTTCAACGGTCAATCCTGAGTTATACGATGCCGCAAGGCTTGACGGTTGCAATCAGTTTCAAGAGGATCTGTATATTACTATTCCCTCGATACTTCCTACTGTGGCGTTTATGTTTTTTGTAAAACTCGTCGGTGTATCTCAAGTTTGGATGTATCCTTTTATGATGACAGGCGGAGGGCCTAATTACGGGACAGACACGGTTGTCCTTGAAATATATTTACAGGCTTTTCAGTATGGGAAATATGGCTATGCCAGTGCGATCGGTGTTGTCTTTACGATCTGTGTCGCTATTTTGGCAACAATTCAGAGGCGATATTTTAAGGGGGGTACGGAATAATGAAATACTTTGGCTTTATAATTGTTATACTCGGTGCGCTTATTCTTTTAATCCCTCTCGGATTACTTATAGCCGGTTCATTCCAGACGAATGAGGATTTATCTGTAATGCCTCCTTCGGTGTTCAATAAGACGTTTACCCTGGAAAATTATGAGCGCATGTTTCGATATCCTGTTTGGCGGTGGTTGTTGAATAGTATATTTATATCAATGTGTTCGGTCTGTTTATCGGTTCCAATAAATGTTATGGCCGGTTACGCTTTCGCTAAAAAGAAATTTAAGGGAAAGGAAATACTATTCGGGATATTTCTATTTACGATGGTGATACCTGGACAGATAACCTTGATACCGTCTTTTATGCTTATGCGATATATGGGATTATATAATTCACTGCTTGCAATGTGGTTACCGTCCGGAGTATCAGCTTTTATCCTTTTCTTTTTCAGACAGTATCTAACGAAAATACCGGATGAACTTTTAGACATGGCAACAATAGACGGGGCTGGAGAGGTTACGAAGTTTATAAAAATCATAGTTCCCCTGGCAGCTCCCGCAATAGTCACGATGGCTATATTGCATTTCGTTGGAGCTTGGGGCGGCTTTTTGTGGCAGATGCTTGTTGTAAGTCGAACAGAGTTGTATACTTTGCCAGTGGGTACAACATTAATGATATTTGCAGAGTCGAAAAACAATCTGATTGACAAAGATTATGCGATAACATTTGCGGCTGCTGTGTTTTCATTTATACCAGTATTGTTAATTTTCATATTTGGACAGCGGTTTTATATGCGTGGATTATTCCAGGGCGCGTCAAAAGGCTAGAAAGGATAAAGCTATGGAAGAAATTATAAGACCAGAAAAACAAGAATGTCCACATTGTAAGTTTTTAGACTCTGTTTTTCAACCTATTTTAAAAATGAAAGACAGTACGAACCGGGAATACTGGATTTTTACAGAGATGTTTGTATATTTGCATGATGGAAAAGATTATTGCGATTATAATAAATAAAAAGAATACCGTGAGTATTCTAAAAAATAGTAACGGAGGGGTTAGGGAGGCGGTTTCTACAGATTGCCGTCTCTCTTTTAACTATTAGACAAAATTGTAAAAAGTATGCTATAATAGAGATATATTATACAGCGTGGAGGCTTGTATGAAAGATGAAATATTTCAGAAAATAGAAGATAGCATTTATTCAAAACTTACTCTACAACCTACGACAGATGCACGGCTAATAGCAAAAACCATAACAGAAGCAATTCAGGAATACGATAAGTATAAAACTAAACAAGATCAAAAGCTCTTTGTAACATATGCAGAAATACCGGACACTCTTCCAACGGTAGCAGAATATAATAAATTACAGAATAAAAATACTAAGGAATAAAAAATGAAAATAGGAATTATAATATTAGCGAGAGCAAATTTCGGTAGATGGCCGGATAAAGTTTTATATGAGATTGCCGGAAAGCCAATGATAGAATGGGTTATTATTAAATCCTTACAGGTCGGATATGATGAGGTGATTGTCAGCACGACACGAAACGAAGAGGATAAGATAATAGCAGAGATTGCAGATCGTCATGGTGTGCCTGTATCTTACGGTCCGGCAGATAGTAGAAATGCACGGTATGTAAAAGCAGTAGAGGAGTACAACCTCGATTACATAGCTCATCCTGCACCTTGTATGCCGTTTTTTGATGTATGGCTTTCAAGGGAAACATTAAACTATTGTAGGGGAAATCCCGGAAAGGAAGCCTATTATCCTGGAACACATTCTGATTTCGCATATGCCTCAGCAATATATAATGTAGATTTATTATATGACAGCGAGATACGAGAAGCTAATGATGAACAGTTTATAAGACATCCTATAGATAAAGAAAAAGTAAGTGCAGTTTTTCATTTTGCAGATCCTAAAATAATAAATAGACATCTCACCTGTGCAAACATCGCATATCCATTTCAGGGAGTTATTGCAAATCATATTTGTAATTATTTAGGCCGATTTCCCGAAAGCCATGATGAGCTTATTCGGGCGTATATGGAGATAAAGGAATGAGCGAAGAGTTAGAGGCAGAAAACAAACGTTTAAAAGAAACCGTCACTCGATTAAATCGCTGGTGTCAATCTGCTGAGTCTGCGGTGAATGATTGTATAAAAATAAAAGGCAATAAAATGCAGGACTATGCTATTGGTAGAAGAATGCTCACCTATAATGCGCAAACAATAAATGAGGAAAATAAGGTGCTCAAGGCTCGGATAGCGAAGTTGGAATTGGAGATTAAGGAGTGAATATGAGAATAGGTGCAGTAATAACAGCAAGAAGCAGCTCACACAGATACCCTCGGAAACATCTTGGAATACTTGGCGGGAAGCCCATGATCGTACAGGAGATCGAGAAACTAAAACGGCTTAAAAATCTTGACGATGTAATTCTTTCAACGACAGATAAAGATACTGATAATAAACTTGTCCAGGTCGCTATTGGAGTAGAGGCAAAAATAACAAGGGGCGATGAGTATAATTTACTTGAAAGGGATTTTCAGACGATGGAAGAACACGGCCTTGATGCAATGCTGAGAATATCAGGAGACTGCCCTTTTGTCAGTAATGAGATTGCCCAGGCTTTAATCGATGGGCTGCGGGCAGAAACAGAACCGGACTTATTCGATCAGGTGGGTTGTTCGGTCGGGCATCCAATGGCAAGCGGTTATGAAACTAATATTATGTTATTCAGTGCTTTCAAAAAATACGAACGAATGATGAATTGTTATAAAGGATATTCTTACGAGCAATACTGGCTTGTGGCAAAAGAGGAACCGAACGCAATCAAAAATCTACCGATAGATACCAGCCATATTTTAGTACCAACAATCACACCGATGAAGCTGTCAATAGATTGGGAACTTGAACGGCTGATATTTAATAAGATAATTGACTGGCTTGGATACTATCCTGAAAAGATAGAGGATTTTAATAAAGCATTCGGGGGGATAAAAGAGTTATGAAATATTTTTTAATTACTTATACATGGTCTTACAAGCAAGGGAAACAAATTGATTATCAATTATGGAAAGGATCGGTTATCAATTGGGTAATAGACAATATGCAAGATGAGAAAGGAGAGCCGGAATATCTAAGATTATTAAACGCACTTGAATTAACTAAAAAAGAATATGACAGATTGAAAAAGGCAGAAACTATTATAGGAGAGTTTAATTCAATATGAATAAAGCATTTAGGGGGATGAAAAACCTGTGACTATTAAAATAACATGTGAAGGAACCGATTATGTAGACTATAAATCTCTTGTTCCATTGCAGGGTGATTTAAAAACACTATCAGACGAGAACCTTGAAAAGCTAAAAAAGTCTATTTTAAAGTACGGTTTCACAGCTCCCGGTTTAAAGGCGTAAATTGTGAATAAAGATCAAGAAAAAGAATTACAGAAATATATCAAACAAAATCAACAAGAAGTAAGAACAGGGCCGGGGAAGCCATTGAGCCTAACATGGGAAATGCTAACGATTATCAAGGGCTTACTTTTTGAAGGACAGTTTCAAAAGTATGTTTTCAGCAGCATGGGTATTCCAAAATCAACGTGGGATAATTGGCGCAAGTCTGGTGAAAAGATAATGAAGGGAATACAAGAGAAGAAAATAAAATACAAAGATTTAAAAGCGACTGAGGAAAAATATCTTTATTTTGCATATCTTATATATGCCGGGAAACCGAAAGCAATAATAAAACATCAACGGATTATAATGGAAGCCGGGAAAAAAGAATGGCGGGCATCTGCATGGTATCTGGAAATGGTAGACCGGGAAACGTTCGGGCAGAAAGTAGACCAGAATATAAATGTAAGCACAAATATGAAGAGCCTTCAGGATGCCTACGACAAAAGAATGAAAAGTGGAAAGTGACAAGTCAGTTGAAATTATAGAATACTATCGCAATAACTGGACAGATTATATTGAGGATGCTTGCGGATTAAGAACGTGGTCTGGTATGCGGCTTATAATTGATTCAGTACAGAATAATAAAAGAACATCTGTTCGTGCAGCGCATGGAATTAGTAAGTGTCGGGAAGAAAATGAGCTTATACAATTATCAGATGGGTCGATAGTAAAAATAAAAGAATTAATCAATAAATCATTTGAAATAGAAACGCCCCAAGGGTTTAAGAAGGCTTATGCCGCAGATAATGGTATTCAGAAAATAAAAGTTTTAAAACTTGGCAATGGAACTGAAATAAAAATAACAGACAATCACCCGTTATATGTAGCAGAAAAAAGCGGAAAAAAAAATATATACGGAAAGAATAGAAAAGAATATTTAGAAGTAAAAGGTTTTACAAATGATATAAAACAAGGGTCATGTATTGCGGCACCGGTAAAAACGAACAGTAAAATTAATTATAATAATGCTATGAATATAATGGAAATAAAATTATTAGCATATATAATAGCTGACGGGAGTACCAGGGGCGGGGCAGTAACTATGACAACTGAGGACGAATTAATAAAAAAAGATGTATACGAAATAGCGGAATATTATAATATAGGGATACGGAAGACTGGGAAATATGATTATCATTTTACTGGCGGGAATAAGGGCGGGAGAGTTAACCCAGTGAAAAAAGTTATACGGCAATATGGCATTGATAATAAGTTGGCAAAAGATAAAGACATACCAAGTCAAATATTTCAACAATCAGATAAAAAGATATGTGAGTTTTTAAAATATTTATATATGTGTGATGGTCATGTCATTTGTAAAAATAGTTCTACAAATAGAATAACAACGCAAATAGGCTATACAACAGTATCAAGAAAACTTGCAGAAGATGTATATATTTTACTAAAAAGAATCGGGATAAAGCGACCGTTAATACACACACAAAAAACACAGTGGACATATAAAGGGATAAAGAAGGAAGGGATTTGTCATAAAATATTTATAGCATCATTAGAAGATGCGCAAGTATTCAGTAGAAAAATAAAGTTGTGGAGTTATAAGGGGGAGCGTCTTCAACAATTATTAGAAGTAGAAAGAACAGGAGCGAAAAGACCATACGGTAAATGGAGACAAGATTGTTTACCAAACATGTACTGGGAAGATGTTAAATCAGTAAGATATGAAGAGGCAAAAACAGTTGCGATTACAGTTCCGGAAACAGGGACATATATAACGCCATATGCTTATGAACATAATACATTAACTGGATCTGCAATCGCAGTAACCTTTCTAAATTTATATTGGCCTTCGATTATAATCACGACAGCTCCAACTAACAATCAGGTGAAAAATCTGCTATGGAAAGAGATAGGAAGCATCTATAGAAAAAATACAGACTTACGCGGGAAGTGTAATTTACAAGAAATAAGAATTGACCCCGATTGGTATATGCTTGGATTTTCGACTGATAAGCCGTATCGGATGGAAGGGTTTCACGATGCCAATATCCTTTGGATTTTAGATGAGGCGAAAGGTTTAGAGCAATGGCTATTCGATGCTGTTGAGGGATCTATGACAGGCGGGCAGGCTCGGATATTAGAACTGAGTACAACAGACGGGGCAGATCAGCAATGTAGTTTTAGAAAGCATCATTCTCAAGAACGATCAGCCTGGAACTGTATCAAGTTTTCAGCTTACGACTCCCCTTTTGTTAATCCTTCAAAGTTTCCGCGTGAAAAAAAATACATGAATCAAGATTTATTCAAATACGGGAGACCTAAAAATAAGAGCGAATGGCCGAAAAAACTACAGCCTGAAATACAGATAACGAACGAACCTGATATAAAAGAAAAGCGTAAAATGTGGGAAATTAAACGTCCTGATTTATGGGAGACGAAAGTTCTCGGGGAGTTCGCAAAGGAAAGTGAGTACAACCTTATTCCGCTGGCATGGGTAGAGAGCGCCATTAATGCCGTTGTTGATGCAGGTGACGGGGCGACAAGGTATGGTTTTGATGTTGCACGTATGGGTAACGATCAATGCGTCTTGACAAAGATGACAGGGAAGACGGTAGAATTTCAAGACACCTGGGGAAAGAAAAAATTGTCTTGGTCTGTTGGTAAGCTCATGGCAGAAACAAAATTAAGCGATATTATAAACGTCGATGCTTGTGGAGTTGGAGCCGGGGTATTTGATGACCTGGCAGAACAGGGACATGCGGCAGTAGGGCTGGATAGCGCTGCATCTGCATTTGATACGAAGACATATAAGAATTTACGCGCTGAAATGTGGTTTAATGCCAGAGCAATATTTGAAGAGCAGTACGAAAACGGAAATGTAATATCTATACCCGATGACGATGAGCTTATAGAGGATTTAACAGGCATTAGATACAAACCTCTTCCAAATGGTCAATACCTCATGGAAAATAAAGAAGAGTATAAAAAGCGGCTTGGGAGGTCTCCGGATAAAGGGGATAGCTTTGTTTATAATGTTTATATCCCTCCTTTATATGCAGAAGAGTACTACGGGGAAGCGGACGATGATACTGATATTTTCCTCTAATATATAAGAATTGTAATATAAGAAACCGTCTAAAAAACTTTCATAGATAAGAAAATATTCGCTTGACAACCTAACCTACAGGGTTTATACTGAAAGCATGATTAAGAAAGAGGAGAACATAATGAATGAAAAAGAATACGACAAATTATATAATGACAATGGCGAAGGATTTAATCCCTACCGCAACAATAACGACAACAGCAACGAGCCATTATGGAGCAAAGTAGAGAGCAAAATAGCGAAAACAAAGAGATTTTTAAACGGCATGTCTAACGATGATATATACCGAGGAAAGTACGAAGCAAAATTAGAAATACTGGAAAAAGTCTACGCAGAAATCAAACCCTTTTAAAGGAAGGAAAAAAGAAATGAAAAAGACAATCGATCAATTAACCGAAGGTGTCAGGGTTCACGGAAAAGAAGGCTATTCGATAGTAAGAAAAGATACTAATTCTCCGCATCATCTATATTATTCTTTCGCTGGTAATGTCTTTCCTGAGGGATGGGGAGAGTTGGAAATAATTGAGGTATCTGATGACGATGTAGATTATGTCGCTGAAGCTGAAATAGCAAAGACAACATATAGGTGACGGATGCCGGGAAACCGGCATTAAACCACGCGCGGGAATCCGAACGACCCGCAGAGGAGAAAGGGATGTATTTTTTAATTGCAGGCTTTTCAATGTTATTAATATGGGGGTTTGACTTTAAATACGATCAAGATTTTTTTACATGGATTTGGTTTTATACAGGTATAATTAATTTCGTAATTGGGTTTTTGAGGAGAAAAAAATGAAAGTAAAAATCAGAACACTAAAGGCAATGATCGCGCTTCCGGAGACGGAGGTTGTAGGGAGGATTGTAGAGGTAGAACGGTCTAAGTCCTCTTCATACCCATTCAAGAGTGTAAAACACGGAATCTACATTCCTGCCTTCTCGATTGAACGAATAATAGAGGACAAGAAATGAAGGTCATCAAATATCAATTCGGCAGCGCATTATATACAAGAGAACAGACAAGGAAGTTCGGTAAAACTAAACTTGTCGATAATAGCAGGAAATTACAGGTTACTTTGAGTAATTGCAATATCATTTTCATGGTTCCTGTAATTGCAAATCGTGGACAGAGATTTATATAAGGAGAAGTATAATGTATGATTTGGTTGGAGTTGACGGAAATGCTTATTCTGTTATGGGATATGTTAGATGGTGTATGAAAAAAGAAGGCAAGTCAAAAGAGGATATTAAGGAGTATACAACAGAAGCGATGGTCAGCGATTATGACACTTTGCTTACAGTTAGCATTGATATGATAGATACGTTAAATAATAAGGAGTAAAAAATGCCTAATCATATAACAAGTAAAATTGAATTGATTGGAGAAAAAAAACAGGTGCAAAAACTTGTTGATAGATTTTCAACAGTTCACAAAGATCGTTTACAAATGCCAGATTTTGAAAAAATAGTACCGAACCCAGAGATATTGAAAGACACTGAGTTTTGTTTAAGTATTATTAACCATGCTAAAAATGCCATCGGCATTGGTGTTTACGATAATGAGATAATAGGGCGACTGGAAAAATCGAACCGTATGGAGGATTGTTTCAGAGAACTTGAACCGGAAAAGATTTCCGATTTGATTAAATGTATTACTGCATATCAGCAAACAGGCTTTTTCTATTGGTATGATTGGAATTGTGCAAATTGGGGTACGAAATGGAATAGTTATGCATGTGAGAAAAAAGCAGATAATGTTTTTCATTTTGATACTGCATGGGCAGGTGTTCCTGAGTTGGTTTGCAAAATATCTGAATCATTTCCTGAAATTGAAATTTTTTATAAATGGGCCGATGAGGATACGGGTTCAAATGTTGGTGATATGATTATCAAGGGCGGGATGATAACAGAAGATAGATCGCCTGATAATCAGAGCAATAGAGCTTATGCAATCTCTCTTGAATTAAACCCTGATTGTGACTATATAAAATTGATAGACGGAAAATATCAATATATAGAAGATTGAAGAAATTAATTTTACAGAATAGGTTGAAAGTAAAAACAGCCATCCCCTTAACCGGGGCTTTTTATTTGCCTACTTGTAATAACATTTAAAATACACGATAATATAGGCGTGAGGTGGAAATGTTTGAAAGAATAAAAACCTACGCCATAAATGGGCAGATAAGATATAAAGAAGCCCAGATATTAAAAGATCAAATTGGACAGCTTAAAAATCTTACAGAAAGCAATACTGTTGTTGAGGATAGAGACCAAGCTGAGTTTACATTACTCGGTGGTAAAATAAATCAGTTAGATTCTCAAGATCGACAGACACTATTAGAACAGGTCAACAAAGTATATTTTAAAAACGGGCATGGTAGAAATATTATCCGATTGTTTGAAAAGTATGTGGTTGGTCGTCGGTTTAGTGTTGAAGCAGAAAGTCAGACGCCGGCAGTGAAAGAGTTTTGGGATGAGTTTTGGATATTGAATAAAATGGATCTGCGTAAAAAGGAAATAGTCCGGCGTGGTATTCGGGACGGTGAAGTATTTCTAAGGTATTTTGAGGAAGCGAAAAAACCGCTGTCAGTTCGTTTTATGAATCCAGCCTGGATACATGAGCCAGACGATAAAGTTGTTAAAAATGTAACTCATGGAATTGAAACAGATCCTGAAGATATTGAGGTAGTACTCAATTACTATTATAAAAACAAACCTATACCCGCTGAAGAAGTCCAGCATATAAAAATACTCACAGACAGCGACGATACCAGGGGCCGTTCATTTCTTGAGCCGATGCTTGAAAGTTTAGAAATGTATAAGAAATGGCTTAAAGATCGGATGAAGTTAAACGAGATTAGAAATACGGTTGCGCTTATTAAAAAGATAAAAGGGACACCGGCACAGGCGGCAAACGTTGTTGCGAAGTATCCGACGACACGGAAAACAAATGAAGACGGTACGACCCTGGCGAAAGCTCCTAAAAATGTCAGTGTATTTACAACAAATCAGAATGTTGATTATGAATTGAAATCCCCTAACCTCCAGGCGGCAGATGTTCAAAAAGACGGCAGGGCTTTACTTCTTGCCATTTCTGCGGCAGGCGGATTGCCTGAATTTATGGTTACATCCGATGCTTCAAATGGGAGTTATGCCTCGACAATGATTGCGGAAGGCCCGGCAGTTAAAGAATTTGAAGACTGGCAGGATTTTTTCGGGCATCACTTTAAGGAAATGTTCAGGCGTGTAATTAAGTACGGGATTGAGATCGGCAGAATACCGGAAAAAGAAGATATAGAAGAAGAGGAAATAGATGCTAAAACTGGTGAAGTGAAAATGATAAAAACAAGGAAAGATACCTCAACAAAATGTAGTATCACCTTCCCCGATCTTGTAAGCCGTGATATTGATAAAGAAACTACAGCATATATAAAGCAAAACAATCAGGGCTGGTTGTCAGGGCAAACAGCAAGTGCGAGACTCGATCTTGATTATGATATTGAACAAAAACAGATTGAACAGGCCGGACAGGGAAGTGACGAGGAAACACCGGAAGAGGAAGAGGCAAGAGTTCAGAAAGAGAAAGAGGATATGGGTAACGAAGAGTGACATATTTAGAGGATATAAACAGCGCTATTCTCAAAAGCCAAAAAGCAAATAATGCCGCGACAACCGCAGAGTTAAGGAAATATAGAACAGCATATAAAAAATCTATTGGTAAAATCCAAAACCTTATTTTAGTCCATGACACGACAGGGCC
>Ga0307928_10001283_pt1 | contig 19002 bp, 18 predicted proteins | sample AceLakmetagen232_FD_201815 | JGI IMG/M metagenome (GOLD analysis project Ga0307928, IMG submission 201815) | Saline water microbial communities from Ace Lake, Antarctica - #232 | ecosystem: Environmental > Aquatic > Non-marine Saline and Alkaline > Saline | place: Antarctica: Ace Lake... | reverse complement strand
TCAAGATAAGGATCTCCTCCTACTCCGGGAAAGATATTAGATCTTCCCGGTGTTATGATCCTGTTTAAGCTTACTCGTGACATTATTCCACCGTTTCTCTAAATGAAGTATTAATATTAGAACCTTCTGAGCAATATCTACTCATATTTATAGAACTTCTATTCATATATCCTAGAAGAGTATATTCTTGTGGTCTATTGGTAGCGTCTAACATTACTACATACTGTTTATGTGTACCAGAATCTGCAAATAAGGTTCTTAAATCTTCTTGATCTGATTTATTTAACCAAGGCCAAGAGAGAGAAAGTTGCTTAAATAATGAATGATATCTAGCTTGCCTACTATAGCTCTCCATTGTTACCATATCAGCGGGGAATACATCTTCCCACTTATATTGGTAATAAAATTCATCATCAGGAGTCCATATTTCATCTTCAGTAGCTCCTACAATCCTACCTATCTGGATATTATTAATACTATTAATAGGTCCAGTAATAAACAATACTTCTAGGTTGTAATATCTGCAAGCTGTATGATCTGGTAGCCATGCAATAATTGGATCTAAGTTCTTTTGGTCAAAGATATCTAAATTCAATTCTGGACTATTTATAATACCACTAGATATGGAGTTACCTCCTATAATTCTAAGTCCTGCAAAGCTTCCTGTTACATCTGGATTAGCTATCTCATCTAAATTATGATTAAAGATAGCGAAGTAACGAAGTGTTTCTTCATTATCTTCTCCAAGGTCAAATGAAACCTTGTGATATGTGTTATCAGTATCTTCTGAATACCATTTTCTACCTACTGAAGGGTAGAGGGTATTACTTCCTTCTAGGGAACCAAGACCTGCCACATTAGGAGTAGAAGTGTCTTTGTAGCTAGTTACAGTAGCACTATCCAAAGAAAAGGGAGATACAATAGTTATCTTAGTTGGAGGTGTATCTTGAACACTATCAGTTGAATCCCATACTACAGAGCAATCATCGAAATATCCCAATTGAGGACTTGCTGTATTAGTTGTATAATAACTGATCTTATTAACATAACCATAAAGAATAGGTGTACTAACCTGCCCTAGAGGGAATGAAGATTTCCATGTACCTGAGAAGTCCCATCCTTGAGGAACACCATCTATAGTAATAGTACATAATCCAGTAGAATTATCAGCTACGCAAATACAAGAGTACCAAGTATTGGCAGTTGCATTAGTTGTAGTAGTAGGATAGTTGGCTTCAGAATACATATCCAATGCACCTGTAAAGCCAACAAACTGAAATACACCACTGTTCTTGATCTTAATAAGGATTTGTGCACGACTCCTACTTCCAGAAGATAAAATAATACCTACATCTTCAGCGGGACCAATATTAGGACGCATCATCTTCCAGGTTATTGTATAAGCACCATTGGTAATAAGCTCATCAAATGTATAAGTAGCATATAGCCTACTACCTGTAGTTACACTACCACTATCTACTGATAAGGTCTTACCATGAGCTGCTCCAGGATCGTCTTTAATTAAGATAGTTCCTTCAGCTACAGGATATTCATCCCAAGAACCACCACCAGTATCCCCTGCCCCTGTGGGAAAGGTATCAATAGTTTCTGATTCGAAGTCTGTATTATGTAGTGTCTTTGCCATTATTCCACAACCTCATCGAATGAAAGAGCTAAACCAGCACCTTTATGACATTTTCTATTAAGAACGAGAGCATTACCTCCTATATAACATAGGATTGTATATGTCTGTGGCCTGTCATCTGGATCTAACATACAAATATATTGTGAATGCCCTCCAGCTTCTCTCCATAGTGTTCTAAGAGTTTCTTGATCTGGTGCTTCTAAGAAGTTCCAACGTACATCAAATTTTCTACGGTTAGATTTCTCTCTATAAAAGAGAGTATTATTCTTTAGTTGTCTAGTAAAGGACTGATCTATATCTGCCCACTTATAGTCGATTGATGGATCTATATTTGGAGTCCATATTTGTGATGCCGTAGCTCCAGCTACTCTACCAATTGATAGATTATCTATAGAAGATAAGGAACCCCAAGCTATAGCTATTTCAATACCGTAATATCTTCTAGCTGTATGATCTGGTAAGAAGCCAGAAATAGGATCTAGAAACTGTTGTGTAGATACATCAATAAGAAGATCTGGTTGTGTCCATAAATCTGCTAATACATCTCCAGCAACTATATAAATATGTCCAATTGTTCCAGTATCTGGACTACTTACTTCATCAAAATTATGATTAAATAACCCAATATATCCCAACTCTTCTGTATTACCAGCACCGAAATCAAATAACAGTCTATGACTTCCAAAATCTGTATCTTTTGATTCCCATTTTAAACTAGCAGCTTCCTTTAGTACATTTTGTCCACTAGTATAAACACTTTTCTCGTTAGGTGTTGTATTAATAGGTCCAGGTCCACTAGAATTTTCATAATAATAACTGGAAGTAACAGTAGTATTATCTAATTCGAATGGAGATATTAACGTAAACTTATCAGGGTTTGCTATAACATTATCACCACCAGTAATAGATATCCATAATACATTAGCAGCCCAAGTTGTTCCACTCTCTTTATTGAGATATATAGTATTACAGATAGCAGCAGTACTATGTCTAAATGGTATATTTGTCGTATATACACCATTATTATTATAACCTAAAATATTTCCTTTATTTTCTAATATATAGGTTTTGTTATCCATGTTTATTTTTGTATAAAAATAAGTATACTCCTGTCCTATTGGAGTAGTTATAGTCGCTGGATTATTTGGAAAACCGGAAGGTGTATATAATAATTCAGTAGAACCATCAGGTAAAACTGTCTCCATATAACCGCTGGTATTTATATTAAAATGAGCGATAGATAAATCAGGAGATACTTGACCATATACTATTTCAAAACCACTACCATTAGCAAGGTCAGTACTTATGGCTATATTTCCATATACATATCCTGTTGTAGTTCCACCATAAGGAAAATCATAATCTGCCTTAGCATTAAGAATGGCTGTAGGATTAAATTCTAGTGTTTGAGTCTCAAAATAACTAGGATGTCCAACAAACATATTTTCCCATAGTTCAACAGTTACATCATTTACTACTGACCATGTTCCTACATCATTAGACGGAACTGTCCCTATAGTTTCATCGTTAAAACCTGTGCTTAAAAAGATTGGCATTTATACTGTTTCCCACATAGGAGCGTAAAATCCAGAAAGGATGATTAAGTATTTGTCATAATAGTGCTGGTTTTGTATTTCGTTTGCTACACACATCAAATCTCCAGGTTTACCGGAGCCACTGTTACTACCCGACACCCAAATAAAGAAATCTACAGTTCCTGTATATGGATAAATTGGTTTTAATAAATCAAATTGATGTGACCATTCTTGGATATAACCATTACCCCAAGAAGGAGGAATATTAGGATCAATACCCTCACCACTATATAGCATTTCTGGATTAAACGTATGTTGTTCGTCTCCATCGAAATCGCCTGAAGCTGTTTCACCCTTCATGGATTTATTAGAAGCTAATACACTATCTTGTAAACCACCAGGAATAAAACTCCATGGGTTAGAATCTGAATTTACCTGCGTAACTACAACACGAAGATTAAGAGTGATTATTTTATATCTCAGACCCCAAATATCATCTGGTAATCCTTGTGATGCATCTATTAGTGTTGTTGGCTCTGAAGAGTGCTCAGGTACTTCTTTAATAATATGAAAGAAACCAGTACCTAAGCCTATTGTGCCTATACTAGATGAGGCTGTAGTAGGTTTAGATGTTCTAGTGGCCCCAATATCATTATTACCATTAAATCCCCACATATTAGCTTTCTTTAGATAATCTGTATTCTCAGCTAAATTATCAAAAAATACCTCTTTAGTACCTTGATTAGGCAGAACTACCTGATCTTCATGAAAATCGTATCCGGTATCAAGTGGATGATTTGTATTTGGTAAACTCATATTATATCCTTATGAAATAGAAGCCCATTTAGGACCATAAATAACTGTCATTACTAATAGATATTCATCATATCCACCTGATTCCTCTCTTAAAATACACATTAAATCACCAGCATCACCAGCAGCAGAATTACCAGTTGCTGAACCTGAATTATTTACCCAAATATTTAAATCTATAGAGGCAGAAGTAAATGTGTTTTCAAACTTCATTTGATATTCACTATTATATGTATGAATATCATTAATATCTACTCCTGGGCCTGGATAAAGGAAGTCGAAAGAGAATGTATTAGCGTCATTATTAGCACCAGTAGTTATATTAGAGGCTAAGGTTGCATCTAGGGAACCACTAGGAATGAAGTCTGTTGTGTCATGTGAGCCATCCCCAATAGCAATAAGTCTTGGTATAAGTGTTAGCATTCTATATTTTAAACCATCAGCATTGTATGGTAAACCATCTGATATATCCACAATAACAGCAGCCTCTGTATCACTATCTTCATAGATAGGGATCTTTTTTATAATATGAATAACACCAGTTCCCATCTTATTAGAGGCTCTAACATTACCATTATCACTATTACCATCGAATCCCCAACATTTAGCTTCTTTAAGATAATCTGTATTACTAGCCATCTTATTGCCGTAATCGGCAGCAGCCATAGGATCTCCTACTTCAACTTCTTTGTCTTCTGTAAATTGGTAGTTATTACTACTTGGAATTGCCATTGTTTGTTTGTCCTCTTATATTTAAGATACTGTCCATGTGGAATCTTGTGAGTCTGTGCCTAATGGATCTGCATTACCAGTATTATCTGTAGCGAATCCCCAATAGATCCTATCTGCTTCAGATGAATCTGTCCAATTATCTTGATAATCCTCAGTCCACCTACCTACATTATCTCTTAAATACGCATCATATGCAACTATTTCCACAGTTCCTTTTATATAATTCTTTTTAATAGATCTCACATAAATATCTACAGTATCAAGATTTAAAGCGGAGTTAGTGATAGCTTGTAAAGACCCTACATCCCAGTTTAATCCTTTGAAACCTAAAGTAAAGGTATAAACCTTATTAAGTTTAGCATAAGAACTAATAAGTTCTACTGAACGGCTCATAATAGCAATCCATTCATATGCCCATTTAAACTCCACTTTTCTCTCTTGTTTAATAGTGAGGCCATTCATAGGTAATTTAGTAATGTCTGCTGCCAACTCATATGTCTTGGTATAAGTGTTAGCATTAGGGTCATGTCTGTATTTAGATGTCACCTTAGTGACATATATATTTTCAGGATTTATATTTAATTGTATTTTGTTCTGTACAAAATCGTCATCAATAACATCTGCTATAGTAGAAGATGATGCTTGTCTATTTTCTTTTAATAAGAAAGCTACAGTACCATTTTTGTTATAAATATCAACACCAAACTCCCATGCTAAGTCTCCTATAATATCCCATAATTTCTCTTGCTTAACAATTTGTTTTCTTACTTTACCATTTTCCCCAGAAGAAAAGTAGTCTACTAGTATATCATAAGAATCAGTATCGAAGTCTTCATCTGCCATATCACCATATTCAATAAGAATATGTTTGATTAGTATTATTGGATTTGTAATAAGAGTAGTATCTGTGTTTCCTTGGCACTGAATAAAGAATTTATCTTTATTATTAAATAAATAAACTTTATCATTGTGTGAACCTTCCCATGTTCCAGGATCATTGGTTCTATTCCAACTATTTACGTCTATCTCAAATGTACCTTCTGATAGATTTATTGTTGTATCACCAGAGATATCAAAAGCTACTTCACATTGTGAATAATTATAAGCTGATCCACTATGTTTAATCATAACTCTATTACCAATAAAACCAATATTCCCTGTGTCTCCAGGTCTACCAACTATACATTTAATATTTGTCGGTGTTGTACCACCTTGATTGCCGGAATCTAACACAAAAGCTTCTGCTGTTCTGGTATTGTTAGGAATATCTACAGTCCAGTCTCCAAAAAGGATAGGTATAGGTTTATTTACCATATCTTCTGGTAAATTATTAAATTCTTCTTTAGTAAATACATCTTCAGGAATTTTCTTATTAAACTTCTTTCTAAAGTCTGTTATCTTCACAGTTATAGTATCAGGCTTTATAATAATCCCATTACTATATTCTATAAATCCCTTAAATCTAAGGTCTGTAGCCTCATTAAATACACTACCACGTTCTACAGTATAGATCTCAACCTCAACCATAGACCAGAACTTATCTAAATTATTTAAGGAATCATTGAAGTATCCGTCACTATTTGCTAGTGTAATGGTCACAATAGGAAAGGCTATCTTCCTGTTAAAGCCACTATTAATTTGTTCCCTGTGATCAGATACATTAAGTATTCTACCCTCATATAGAATCTCATTAATCACCACATCCCTATCACTCAAGTAGAGTGGAAGGGTAGTGTTGATCTTTACCAACATATCATATTGTAGTTTGTTTTTTTCGGTATTAAAAGCCATTATAGAGTAGCCCTATTGTTTTCTAGTTCTTCTTTGATTGCAGGGATAATCTTATCGTATACAACCTCTTCTACACTAGCACCATCTAAGGCACTAATTTGGAAAGTAATATTAGAAACACTAGTATTACTACTACTGCTCTTATTATCAGAAGGATCAAACTTCTTATTATTTACATCTTCCATGAATTGCTTACCGTAAAATGCTACTGCTGATCTCTGTTGCATATATTCTCCTGTCTGGGCAAGAATATGTCTCTCATCAGATTTAATATTATCACCACTTCCACAAGAACCATCAGTACATCCACCCTTATGTAATACTTTACCGCCATCATGCATAATCTCGCCTCCTGTATGGCAAGCTACCATACCGATGCCTGGAATAGCTTTACATGCAATCCTTGCAGTAGTATATGCAATAACCGCTGTTGTTGCACCAGCATATTCTAATTCTGTAGCCTTACCAAAAACTTTAGCCATTGCTGCTGTAATTACATATTGTAAACCTATCTTAATAAGCATTTTTAGCATACTTTTAGCGAAGTCTTCAAATACTTTTCTCATATCCTTAACATCACCAAACCAACTATCTACCATAGTATTAGAAATAGTTCCTACAGCTTCACTAATAGCTTGAGAAGATGCTTGTTGTAAAGCAAAGTTGATCTCAGTAAATTCTTTGTTGATACCTATCCACTTTTCCATTTCATCCAGTTGGGCTGTTCTAGTAGCTTCAGCAGCTTCTGCTCTTATTGCTGTCATTACTTCATTATGCAACTGTTCACTAATTTCTTTATCTGCTAAATGCTGATTATTGAGTTCTAGAGCTATTGCATATTGGTCTACTTCAATTCCTAACCATTGGTCATTAAATGCTTTTAGGTTGGCTATTCTTTCATTTTGCTTTTTTAGTTCTTGTTGTGCTATATTGTCTTTTTCTAATTGCTCTTTCTTATTGATATAGTCTTCTACTATCTTATATCTATCTTTATATTCATCACCAAGTAGTTTAAGTTGTTTTTTATTTGCTTCACGTTTTAAATCCCATGAAGACTTCTCTAAATTTTGAATACTCTCAAAGAAAGATGCGGCATCGGCCTGGAGTTTTTTATGTTTAGCAATTTGCTCAGCGACTTCAGCAGCAGCAGCAGCTTCAGCAGCAGCAGCAGCTGGAGCAGCTTTAATACCTCTAGCTTTCTCTTTAAGATCTGATAATACTATTCCTAGCTCTGCAATCCTAGCAGACTTCTCTGCTATCTCATTTGCTGATAAAGCTTCAAGTCCAGTAAACACCTCACCCATAGCTCCAACTACTGAAACTTCTTTAGTACCCCTAAGTAGAGTAGTGAATAAATCATCATATTCATTCTCAGTATCTGATATTTGTTTATGTAAAGGAGTTATACCAGTTAGTAATGTGGTGATTTGTTCGGCAAATTCACTTATTATGGGCATTAACCTTACACCAAGAGCCTTTTTTAAACCATCAGTAGCAGCTTCCATTCGTGCCATATCGTCTACATATTTAACTGAGTTTAGAGCTTCTTCATTACTAAACACAATACCAAGAGCAAGAGCTTCTTCTTTAAGAGCTTTCATCCCTTCGACACCACCTTTTAATACAGGTAGTAATTTCTTACCACCTCTACCATAGATGTCTTGAACTAATGCTAATTTTCTAGTATTATTTTCTACTTTAGATATAGCTTCTGCTGTTTCCCAGAAGAGAGTCTCATTATCTTTTAATTTACCACTGGAGTCTGTTACTGAAACTCCTAGAGCATCGTATGCTCTTTTGGATGTAGATAGACCATCATTAGCATCAGAGGCAGATTTTGACATACGAACAATAGCCTTCTCGTAATCCTCTATAGTACCACCACCAATTTTCATAACATGGCTCATAGCAGATATGTGTTCTACTGATTGTCCAATAGTATCACTCATCTTAGAAAATTTATCACCAGTAGCAGCAACTTTATTGGTCATATCTACTAGTTTTTTAGTAGCTACTACTACAGCACCAATAGCTGCCGTTGTACCAATTAAACCCTTAGATAAACCAGTAAAACCAGTACCCATCTTACTTGTGGAGCCTGTAGTCTGCTTTTCAGTCTTCTTTAGACCTTTAGTATATTTACCAAAGACCTTAGAAAAGCCATCCTTAGCTATAATATTGGTGGTTATGTTTTCTTGTTTTCCGGGCATTTAATCCATATCTCCGTATTTTACTATATTAACAGTGGCACCTACATCAGTACCTTTGGTTTTAGACCATGTTTTGATCTCTTTATATCGTTCTGTTTTACCTTCTTCAAAGTAATCTTGCCACCTATTATATAGCCAAGTTGGACTGTCTAGTATCTCTCGAACATCATATAGACCTAGCTTTCTAGCGAGGTCAAATAAACGTGTTACTCCTGCTTGTTCCCAACTACTAAAGGGTCTTCGTCAACTCCTTGAGCAAAATTAAATAGTTCTAGTACCTTTGTAGTTTCTAAAGAGGATAAGATTCCTACTGCTTCATTAACATCTTTAAATAATTTACCACCTTCTTTGAGATGACACATATAAAAGATAACAGAAGCCATCATACGATCATTATCTATTTCTTCCACTTTAGTAGTAGGGTTAAGAGTCATAGCTTCTTTTCTACATTTAGTGAAACGAGACATAGTGTACATGCCCTTTGTTTCTAGTTCTGGTTTATTAGGAATCCAATCAAAAACCTTAGTTCTGATTGCTTTTTCATTTTCATCTTTGGCTAATTTTTTTAGATCACTTGCGAATGACATTTATAATCCCCCTGGATTAAGTGTTAATATTAAGAAATAGTACCTAGTTTGGTAACTGTTCCACTGGAAACAAATGTTGCGGATGCTGTTACAACACCAGTAGGCTCTGCTGAGAGTTCAATCTCAATATGTCCATCACATTCATATCCGTGAGTTGCATCGATATAGAATCTCATCTTTGCGGCTGGTGCATTCATTACATTAGAACCAGAAATTAGTTCACCGAAGTCGTTAGCAGTCAAAAGCTTCATCCAACCATCAGTATCAGCATAATTAAAGTTACCTTCAAAAGATGCTTCAAAAGATCCTAGTGTTCTGTAGTGACTGTGATCTGCTTGCCCGAAAGCTGTAGTATCTACGTCATCCTTTGTGTATTTGTAAGTTGCGTTACCTGCTTGCGGATCTAGTAAATCCTCATCAGAAACTCCATCATAAATTGAGACTTTAAAAAGTCTACCACCCATTACGGCCATAATAATTCTCCTAAATTAGGTTTGATCTGTATAGATATTAACGATATTGTTAGTTATCTATATAGGATGAACCCTGTTGCCGATGTAGCTCTAGATCATCCATAGTTATTGTTGAACTGTATATTAAGGTTTCATCAGATTCTGATGAATCTCCGTTCTCCTCTGTAAGGATATTATTAGGATACCACTGATATACTTCTGTTACTGTTCCATCATATTCGTTAATAGGCACATAGCCATCTGCTAATGCCAATCTTACTTCATCTGGTAAAGTGTCCACTTCATAAGCTGAAGTGTCCTCTGTCTTGGTTGCTCCAGGTACAGGTCTTGAGAATACTGTTAGCATAACTTCATAAGTCTCCAATAGATATCTATTACCTTCTCCACCTACCGTTTCCGGTACACTTAATGATGTAGGAATATTCACCAGAATAAAAGGCTTTGGAACTTTATCAATATCTACCATACGTCCTGTTTCTGCATTATATACTAAACCTGAGCGATTGGATATATATGCCCTATCATTAATATCAGAGATATTAGTAGTTAGGAAGGATACGATAGATTTCAGTATGTTTACTTTCATTTATTAAGCCTTCTTAAATGCATCTAGTATATGGACTAGTCCACCCTGATACTGATCTCTCATGATCTTATATTCTGTTTCGAGTTGAGTTCTCTTATCTTTGATGATTAAAGTTATTTCCGCTAAAGAAATACCTTCTGCCAATAGCTTGTGATACTTCATATCTTCTACTAGTACTGTTATATCTGAAGACATTAAACCTTGTCCTGGTATTCCTTCTATAAGTCTAGAGCCATCATTAAATGTAATACTAGCACTCATCTTATATGAAGTAGGTTCACTACTTTCTTCTCTACCAAAAGTATCAGCTTCCACATCGTAATAAACCATTCTGATCTCAAAGCCAGATTCAGCACCTAAAGCACGATTAATCTGTGCTCTTAGTTGAACGTTGATGTTTGTTAATATTCCCATTGTTACCCTCTACCATACCTTATTTGTTTCCTAGTATTTGCGCTATATTGTCTTAATAGTACCATACTTTCAGCAGCAATACTAATATTTCCCTTATATTTACTAAGGTCCATAGAGACTGATATACCATCTGGTGTGGATACAGATTCTGCTCCTGCTTCTATTAGTTTTTCTAGTCCACCACCTAGCCTATCGCTATGTTCTGGGTTCTCTTGGTATAGTTCCCATACTTGTAAAGCTACTGCTAGTTTGAAATCGTCTTTAAAAGGATATAGAATGTATGCCTTTGAAGTTGTATCGTATGCGCTACCTTGAGTAGTAACTGTGATGACCTCATCAGCAAAGTCTGCAATAACTACATGAGCATCTGCATTAGTACCATTATAAGTAATAAGAGATCCACCATTTAGTTCATCTGCTCTATAGCCATTAGAACTAGCTAATGTACCAGAAACGAAAGTAGTAGTAGATCCACTATCTGCTGTCTCCGTTAAGTAATCATGATCTAGATCTGAGTTATTAAAACCTGCTCTTGGAAACTCCATTGGTTGTCCAGCTAAAGGATAAGATAATCTGTCCCATCCTGGATAAAAGAACTTCTGTCCTGCCCAATTAGAAGCACCATCAATCTGTTTAGATGCTGTAATAATAAGTCTTTCTTTAAGCTCAGTAGTATCATCAGTAGATAGACCTTTACCAAAGTTAGCCCATCCTGAACATCCTGTTCTCTTACCTAAGATAGCATCACATTCTGCTACTGTAATGTAAGCATTAGCAATTGATCCACCTAGTACAGCGTTTAATTGAGAGGTGTATGCCATTATTTAATTCCTATTTTTCTTTTGATACCAGCCATTATTTCTTTATCCATTTGATCTCTGATCTTCTTTATAGCTTCTGTAAAGAACTTGTTAGCTTTAATTGTTACTTGTTTGACCCTTACTAAATGATTGCTTCCTTTAGGTTGAAACATTAGATAAGGAGAGTACTTAGCTTTAATAGTACCACCATAATTCTGTATAGCTGCATATGGTGCGTTTACCCATACTTTTAACTTCAGCTTCCTGACACTATACTGTACTCCATTAGCTCCCATTATATCTTGTGGGATATGTTTGAATCTCTTCTGAGCTTGTTGCTTTACATATCCTGGGTTAGTAGTAGCTTTTATACCTAGAGATTTTAATCCTGCTGTAATACCTTTTCTAGCACCAGCACTACCAGCCTTTATCATTCGATCAACGCCTGGACTATTCTTTGTCTTGGATGTCAGTTTCATTGCCATCAGGTATTACCTCCAATTTAGGTACTTCAGGTAATACCTCCAATTCAGGGACTTCTTTAACTTCTGTTAGCTCTTTAACGATTTGATTACGTCTAGCCTCATCCATCTCTGGATATCTATTACCAACATAACCATCGTAGATATCTTCTTTAGCTGTAGTAGAGTCTCCTAGGATCTCAAGGTCTACTTTAGTATTCTCTTGAATCTCTTGTCCACCATCTAGATCAAATTGATCAGGGAAATCTACTACAAAAACTTCACTAGTATTATCCCAAGCAGCTACTATATTAAGAATCCTAGAGAAGTCATTCTCCAGAGTAGTTCCATTATCTTTTAATACTGCATTGGTTGCCATAAACCTACGTCTTTTAGCTTCTCCACTCTCTGCTGTCATAGACTGATTAATAGCGTTAGGATCTTCTCCACTGATCTCTGCTATCTCATTACGAATACTATCTATATCTTCCTGTAGGGTTGAAGCGGATACACCATCCGGCTGAATAAAAGAAGGAGCATTCATATCCTCTGGATAAATAACAATATAACCTGCACCTAATGTGGGGTCAGTGCCTCCCTCTTCAAGGTAATCTTCAGCAGTACCCTGAGCTACTAACTGAGGGAATGTCTGTCTATATAGAATCTCTTGTTTAAGAGATTGTTTATTAAGTAATTCTTTGTTGAGCATAGCTATGTTGTTTAGGAGAGATACTCCTACAACTTGGCTCTTAGGATCAGGATCAATACGAACACTAACTAGAGGTACTTGTCCAACTGGGTTAATACCTTCTCCTACTAGTGTCCATTCAATACCTTCATCCATTCTATTTTTTTGTACGCCACGGTATCTCTGCCATATTTGAGGTGTCCATACCATACGGTACTCAGCCATGTCCTTATTCAACGTAGGTAAACCTTGATCATTGAGTCCTAATTCTCCTTCTGGACCACTATCACGCAGTACAACCCACTTAAATACACCTTTGTCATCAGCTTCCCAGTTTAATAGATCTCTGGGGCTGTAGGCTGTTAAGTAGGTACGGATACCATCTTCTTGTTCTTGTAGTACGGTTTGATCTACTTTGTCCGTGAAGGGTCTGTCTATTAAAACAGGACAATACCCAAAGACAGTAGCAGACTTCGTAACTCTCTTGAAGAATTCCTCTAAGGAGTTATTATAATTATCTGCACTATTCCACAAGTATTCAGGAGGTTTAGGATCGTATTTGATTGGTGAGCTATATAGGAAACCTACTCTACGGTCTACAGGACGCTTACAACGGTTCTCGTAATATGCTCTTTGTACTCTACGTCCGAAGTCTCCTTCGCTCTCAAGTCTATGAGTGTGTATATTAGCAGCCTTATTGTATCTCTCGCCCCCGTAATATGATTGCTCAAAAAGATCCCATAGATGAGATGAAGCATCATAGGTAGGTTCGTTGTAATCTAAAATACTCTTATTTCTATCTGTCATTTTATATTCTTACTTTTCATTAGTTGGGTGTTAGATTAGGAATAATATCCTGACAGACCTATCCAGATCTGGGTATGAGTGGTTATAACTCCCTTATTATACTTGTTTTCGTTCTAGTATGTCAAATTTTATCTTATCATCCAAGTAAAGGACATTGAATATAAACGGTATTCCTCTATCTCTGTTATATTTTTTAGGCCAATACGTTGCTCAAAAGAAAAACGTAAGCCCCATTGGTCATGGTTGCTTCTTAATAGCTGCCTACGGTACTCCACATAAGCTCCTGTGCCTAGTGTATGACCTGTTAGATCTTTTGAAAGGTCTGTATATACATTACCTGTTAGACCTAAGTGTAAGGACTCCAAGAAGGAGTAGTTATCTGATGTTATTGTCTTTGTGGGTAGATACTTGATATTGGTTTCTATCTCCCGCCCTTCGCTTAAAATAATACCATCCTTATCAATCTCTTCTAGGAACAGCTTATACGTCTTTGTGAGTGTCTTATCATCGCTAAGTACTATGTCACTGATGACGAAGTGTTGGTTTAGAGAGTATTCTACACTGTTAGGTTGTCTAATGAATCTAAGTCTCTTATCATCGAATACGAAGTGATCTGGCTTATCCACCTCTATGTACTTAACTACATCTTTGTAGATCGTAGTAGTTTCCAGTTGTACCTGAGTAGTTGTAAGGAGTTCAGGGTCCATACCTTCACTCTTGATGTAATTGAGCAGGGCTTCTTTGTCTTTAAATGCTTCATTGATCCCCTCCAATAGGTCTTCTTGAGTGTTATACCTACCTTCAGCATACTCCATAGCTACCTTATGTTCTTTTTTAATCTGATAGCTCTCATGCTGAGAGTAACCCACAAAGCTAACTAACGTAATTATTATTCCCGCGAATAAAAAACTCTTCCATTTACTCATGATATACTCCTACTGATTGTGCATATGGTATGTTAGATGTCTTCTTTATATCTTGATACCCCACGAAGCCTATGAAACAACTTGTTATTACCCCTATTGTGGATATAGCACTGGCTACTATCATACCCTCTATTGTTAGGAAGGCCGAGAGCATAACTAAACCTAAGATAATGGTCATACTGATCATAAACGCAAGAAACTTGCGGGATCGCCACTTGTTATTCCCCTGGTATTCGGGCGTACTGCTCATTATAGATTTCCTTCACTAGGGGTACGAAGTACTTGTTAGTTATGTGGGTTGATGTCATGTTGTTAAGAAAGAACTCATGCCCGTTAGCGGCTATCTCTTCTCTCTCTTTCTCATGGTCTAGGTAGTACTGTATGGTATCATTAATACCCTCAATAGAACTCTCTACTAGATGCACACCATCTATTAGCCCTACCTCTTTGAATCCTTTAATACCTGTAGGGGCGATGATGAATGACCCAGAAGCTAACATCTCTACTATCTTCTTAAACATTATACCCCAGTAGCCACCACAATACACTAATATCTTAGTCTTTCTCATAGCCATGAAGTAGTCTAGTTGGGTTAGTCTTGTACCTTGTGGTAGGGTCTTATACCCTATGTCCTGGGTAGCTATCCTTGTACTTACTCTGAATGGATACTTAGCATCCATCTTTATACCTCCTGCTCCTGGGATCATGAGATCGTATTCTTTAGGAGGGAAGGTAGTGTTATTAGTGAATGAGTCTTTTACCGAGAAGGGTAAGGGATATAAGTGCGCGTTAACAAAGAACTTCTGTACCAGTGGCTTGTAAGCAGGTGTGGCATAAGGACTTACTATCCTATATGCCTTGCCCTCTTTAGGCTTGATCTCTCTAGGAGATCCACTATGCCAGAAGTCATGGTCTATTCGTACTATCTTAATATCCTTATCTTTCTTGAACTCCTGCTCTATGGTCTCATATCTCTCCATATCCTCATGTGTCTGCTTACAGTAGTCTAAGAACTTCTTTCTTTCCGGGGACTTAGCATCCCTTCTAAGGTAGTGCATCCTCCATATACCGGATAGGAATACAATATCAGGCTTACCTCCCATCCTTTCATACATCTCTTCTAGGCTCTTACTATATGAGACAGTGTTATGGTGGGCAGGACCAGCGAAGTACATGTCTATACCCGCTGCCCTACAAGCATCTGTATTAACACTCTCTTCTATATCTGTGGAATGAGAGTAGTACCAACGACGGTTGAGTCCCCAAGCAAGTACTAAGATAGGCTTAGTCATCATATCCCCGTTTCTTTCTCTCTATAGTCCTTGAAAGTACACGCATCCTTGCCACGTTGATCTGATCATCACCCTCTACGAAGTCATACTTATCTTTCCACTTATCATAGGAGTACCATCCTTTAACACCATTAAGCAGCATAGGCTGCTTGTAATCCCCACCTATTGTACCTACAGTGCCGAATAGGACAGAGAACTCACTGATGTAATACTCTCCATCACTCTCTAGGATATCCACACAGAAGATATCTGTCTTCATAGCTACTCTTAGTCTCCTTGCTATATCTAATACTTCTCTAGGGGGATCATCATATATGATTAGTCCAGTACCAGAAGCTCTGAAGTCCTTAGTAGGTTTATCATTGATCCTTCCCCAATATTTATTTCCGCACACAGTTATTCTCCATTCTGTGGCATTAGGGATAAACTTCTGTAGGATGATGGAGTCGTACTCTATTGAATGTCTACTTAGGTGGTGTTTTTGTACTGATGGTATCCCAGAGGAGAAGGATGTATCTACCCGCGCCATAAGTTCTTCCTTATCCCTAACTATACTAACACCATGAGAACTACTACCTAGGCTAGTCTTCACTACTATAGGGAAGCCTAGTACCTCTCCTGCAATCATAGCTTCATCTCTCTTGTAGCATACCATTGTGGGTATATAAGGGAAGCCATTAAGCTGTAAGTAATGGGCTATAGCCCTCTTGTTCTCATAGAGCATTATCATGTTAGATGTAGGATGTACTATTAGTCCTGCTTGTTCCATGGCATAGATCTTCTCCATAGCCATATCTTTCTCATTAGGCCAGTACATAGCACGATGAAAGAATCCATCAAAGGTAGGGTCCATTACCTTCTCATACCAATCATAAGCATGGAAGTCTATGAACTCATACTCCATATCATATTTCTTACATCCTTCTACGAAAGCAGCATTGAGTATCTTATGCTTACGATCATAGTCCCTATTCTCTAGGATACCTATCTTAAGTCCCATTATAGATCTAGCTCCTTTAGGTATGGTAGTACTTCTTTCTGGGTTATACGTTGATCTACTGTTCTTATGTCCTTATAGGACTTCATGTGTAATATACAACTATCTGGTGTTGTTAGATGTACTGGGGCACATATAACCTTATCTCTTATCTCCCCATAGTTGTATTGTAGGCTATGGTCTTCTACTACTTTACTTAGGGCTGGGCTTTCTTTTACCATTGTATTCATCTTAGGTATCTGTTTTATCCACAGATCAAGGAAGGGAAGAGATTCTTTTATGTCAATCGCGGCAAAAAAACATCCAATATACTTAGGCTTCTTATAGGTAGTACGACATAAGATAAAGTCTCTATTACCTTCAAATAATTCTAGCCAAAAGAACATATCATTAACGAACATACAGTCTACATCTACCATTATAGTAGGAGTAGGGTCTCTCATAAGACTATCTTTAAGGAAGGAAGTCTTTGAATACGTTATGGTTTCCCATACTTCATCATGAATATTGTCCATTTTAGCCATATCTACCTTAGTAGGTCTTACTACTACATCTCTTGTGGATAACCACTCCAGATCCTGAGAAGTGAGTCCCGTATCGTACACATATAGGAAGTTTATCTTATTTTCTGGGAGATATCTTCTCGCGGAAGAAATAAAAAGCTTCAGGAAATTAAAATAGGAATGGTTAGCTACTGTAAGGATGTTATATTTCATTTGTTCCCCTGTGTTATGTGAGTATAGTATTATTGCTATGTAGTTACTTTTAGTTGTGACATTCATGACATTTACTACTTGTGGATAATGTATGCCTTACTATGCTTAGAGTACCTCTTGAATCTACTGGTACTATGTCTCTCAAAACGTTTGAAGCGTGAGGTAAATGGCGCGCCCTTGTGTATTTCCTCATCGGAAAATAAGTCATAGACTGCCTTATTGTATACGGCCATGTTTATGTTCTTATTGCTATCTAGGGATATGAATGTGTCTTTCATTAGGTTTAGGAGATTTAGTACTGGTTGTATAGTTCCTCCTATCGCTCCTGCATTGAGAATCTGTTTGTCTTCATAGACTACTTTATTAAAGGCTTCTTTCATCTTATCCATTACCCAACCGTTATTAGAGATGATGTTCTCTCTTTCATCTAGACCACAGTATAGCTTATATTCATTACTTATTAGGTCGAAAGGGTTCTTAGTGAATACTACATCAAATAGGTCTGTCATTAGTACTCTATCTGTATAATCTTTTCTATTGTTTAGATATTCCACATAAGCAAGAAATCGCTCATCATTCGTCGAAAAAAAATCTAACTCGTGGTACTTAAAGATTATCTTTGGATATAGACTCATAAATTCCTTAGATAGACCATCATGAAATATTATAAGGTCAATATTGTCTAAGTGTTTTTCTATACTGTTGTAGTAGTTATCTATCTTACTTGGGTCATTAGCCTCTACTTGGTTGTTGTTATCTTGAGGATCTGGTGCGCCGAAAAAATAACTTGAGAGAAGAACATTTCTCTTTGGTATATGTAGTATTCTACTATAGTTAGGCATTCTTGTCCATATCTCCTTCTTTGAGATAGATATTGGTGCATGTCCTGATGTAGTTGATCCAATGTGTTTACGGTATAAATAGGTAGGCTTAGTATCTAAAGCAAATGGTAAACCACTATACATAAACCTAGCTATAATTTCCTGATCCTCACCATATTTTAATTGTTCGTCTAAAAACCCTATTACGTCTTTAAACACATTTCTATCACATAAACATTGGGCAAAGGAAACTCTACAATTACAGGGAGTTTGAAGATATTCGTTTTTAATGAATTCTTCTGACTTATTGGTCTTCATCCAGTCCATAGGATATCTAATCTCAGTGTCACTACCCATGAACCATTCAATATTGCCAAATACGGCAGATACTTCCTTCTCTAGGATAATACTGAGTAATGTTGAGACTCTATCGGGTTCACATAGATCATCTACATCCTGTTTAAGGATATACGGTTCTTTAGCTTCCTTGATAAATAAATTTATCGTGGCCGCAATTCCCTGACGGGATTCATTAGTATAGAATTCGTAGTCTTTACCCTCAGTTCCTAAGTTATGAGCTAAGGATTGTACCATATAGGATGATCCATCAGTGCTACCATCATCGTAGAAATAGACCTTTGTGTTAGAAAGGTCTTGTGATTCCAGGTTCTTCATTAGTTCTGGAATGAATCGTAATCCATTATAGTA
>Ga0307928_10001282_pt1 | contig 19007 bp, 21 predicted proteins | sample AceLakmetagen232_FD_201815 | JGI IMG/M metagenome (GOLD analysis project Ga0307928, IMG submission 201815) | Saline water microbial communities from Ace Lake, Antarctica - #232 | ecosystem: Environmental > Aquatic > Non-marine Saline and Alkaline > Saline | place: Antarctica: Ace Lake... | reverse complement strand
CCTTATCACTCTCTGGGGCATCTTCTACTTTTGGTTCTTCTACTTTTTTGCTTGTTTCTTGTAGTTCTCTTGTCATCTCATCAAGCTTCTTGTTTATCGCTTGAAGTTCTGAATTTGCCGCTTGTACCATCATTACAAGATCGTATGCTCGTGATTTAAGTTCTGTTATTGAGTATTCCATAATTACACCCCTTCGTTAAATTTTTAAAATATTTGATATTATTAAACTAACATTTTACACATATTATTTCAAATTTATTCCGAATATTCTTCAACAACAGGTGCGACCACATTTTCGGCCCAAACATCATCCGACATCTCACAAAGAGCTTTAAAGATCTGCTCAAAAGTGAGTCCATTATAGATCTTATTTTTTAACCATTCCAGTTGAACCTTCGCTGTAGCGTCGTTGTCTTTAATAAAGATAGGCTCACCTTCTTTCTTAATCACAACGACGCTATCAAGCCTGAGAGATCCTTCCCTCTTATAAAGATTCTTCCCAGAAAAGTGAATCCCCTCTGCCACTTTCTGACCCTCCACTACTACTGTCTCTGTTCCTTCTGCTGTTGTACTCATTTTAATCCTCCTTAGTTAATAATTTATTAATTTACTATTATATTCTTTTTCAGTTAGAATGATATTTTCTTCAAACTTTTCAAGATCTTCTGACAGGCTTTCGTCTGAATTTTCAACTTTCCATAGAACCCGTTTTTTGTCAAAAGATAAAGTTGGCGTGTAGGTCATCCCATTACTTAAAAGCGGAGTATTAAAAAATTCGCCTATATCCACGTTATCTTCTGTAGCATTTACTGTCTCATAATAAATTATCATAATTTAATCCTTTTTAAATCTAAGATACAACATTATTTGTTCGTAATCAGCCCAATTAGCAGATCTTGAAGTACAAGTAACATAAAAATAATCACCCTGTGCAATACTTACAATATTGGAAAGTGTTGGGATTACCGCACGATTATAAGCTCCTGCTAAAGCTCCCGCAACACTATGAGTAAGAGTAGCTATGGTAGTTCCTGCCCCAGATGAATATCGAGTTCCGCCAGCGGTTTTCCCAACTGTTATTATCGTTGAAGCTGCAGCTGAAGCGGATGATAATCCAATATTCATAGTGGCTATATCTAGAGTCATTGCAAAAGGAGCAACCATCCACACCTCATAAGTTGTAGCAGACCCATAAGATCCTTGTGCCCCTAGAAATAATGCATTATCAACATCTAGGTCATCACCATCTGCCCCAAGATGTGAAAATAATACATCAACATATTGATCTCCACCACTAGGAGCAACCCATGTGGATACACCAGTTGTTTTTGCACTCAAAACATAATCATCAGCAGCAGGTGCGGCAACAGGTAATGTTAACGACCAATCTGCAGTCATAGCACCAGCCTTAACAGATACCTTATTAGAATTACCGACATCCCAAAATAGAGCACTAAGCCCATTGTCAATATTTAATCCAAGACCATTAACTGTAGTTATTTTTGTTATTGCTGAAGCAACTTCTACATGAGTTTCAAGTGAGCCCTCTTCAGATCCAGCAGTAGTATTTGACGCTTTACCATACATTCTAGCATACGAAACAGAAGCATCAGAACTATTCCAACCTGCAAAGGATAAAATATTAAGAGCATTGATTGTGCTTTTACTCTCACCCTGCATAATAAACTCTGGAGCATCAATACTCTGCGACCATAAAGTCATAGTTTCATTTGCGATTGTCAGTATTTCCTCGGAAGTTCCCCCAGTCAAAAGACTAACCCCAAATCGACCATAAGGGAAGGCAGCCGAATCGGAATGAATAGTCCCTCGAAGGCTGACATAATTCTGCTCAACATCATCAGCATCCAAACCTTGAAATGTCAGAGATCCAACATCCTCATTGGTAGTTTTTACCAAACTGGCTATGGTTAAGTCCATTAAGGTTGTTGAGGGTGCTTGAAATATTGCATCCAAATCATTAAATAGATAGGTAGATCCACCATCAATACCAACCAAAATACCAGTTCTTCCAATATCTATATAATTAGTATTTGCAACAACAGGTACACCAGTATGGTCATAATTATTATATAGCCTTAACACTCCATCCCCATGAAATGGTGCAATTCCCATATCTTGAGTATAATCATCTGTATTCGTATAATCATCATGACTATAATAAAAGTTCAACCCTTCACCATCATCATGGCCCTCCTCTAGAGTTGTTTTCCAATCACTATAAATAACTGGTGCAGTTGCATTTTGAGCATGTCTGCCTACAGTAACCCCACCACTATCATACTCCGCATATCCAAGATTTGGATGTGGGGCAGATACCATACAATGAAGCCCGCCATTATCCAATGTGCTATATGCACCAAAACCACTTGGATTGATACTTAATGTATTAGTTGAGTTAGTATAAGTTAAACTATCTCCCACAGTTAATAAGTCAGTTGCTAAAGTAGTTGCTGATTTAGTAAAATTCATAATCTCAGTCTCAACTGAATCCTCCATAGTATAAATACCAAGATCACCATACTCATGACCAACCGCACTTGATATAATACTAGAACCAATATGAGAGTAGTTAGTTGGATTACCACCAATATCCTGTGCAGAAAAAATGAGATTCCCGATACTGCTACCATTTGCAGTAAGCTCAGCGTTTAAATTAATTTGTGCTGGATACCCATTTGAATTTTCTACATATAAGGCAAGGCAATCAGCAATTAAACTGTTGCTGAAATGTATCCCAGATCCTGCAAAATCATGATTACAATAAAATTTTGTAACATCGTTATCGGTTGCTCTTCCAAATAGAAACCCGCAAGTTTTAGCATCGGGAGTCAGGAAACTTAGCCATTCATCATCATCCGATTCAAGAGTTAAGATGGTGTTAGTTGCAGCAGTAACTACACCTGCAGTTGCTTCCCATATATGGAGTTTAGAGTCGGCAGTTGCGAAATTTTCACCTATTGCTAAATCTCCTGTTGCACCCATTTGCATCATAGCGGTGTCGTTAGCTAAAAATCTTATACCGTGGTTCGTAAAAGATCCAAAAGATGCAATAGAGTTGTCTAATCTAAACCCAGCCTTAACGCCTGTCGACAAATCCTCTAACAATAACTTAACGGAATCCCCTTTGCAATGTAAAATTGCATCTGAATCTGGTGTAGTCTCACCTATGCCGACATGGCCCAACGAATCAATAGTCAAGGCCTGATTATCGACATCAGTAGTACCACTATTAACCCAGAACTGAAGTTCCATTGGCATATCATCAACAGCGGCAGCCCCATCAACAGCCGCTAATATTTTGGCCCCTTTAACATATTTTGCACCATCAGCGCCCACCCATGCTAGTTCACCAACTGCATCACCATCATCAAGTAATGTAATATTATTAATTGTGGCAGTATTGGATTTCATAAACCAAATTTTTGCTCCTATAGATGCAGAAGTGGAATACTGCTCGGAGGTTATCCCACCATTTCCGGCACCAATAGCTGAATACGAGGGGTTGTATCCTGATTCAGGAGCACCGGAATGCATACCACCTACTGATGCGGTTACTGAACTGGCATAAAGCGGGCTATCACCAAGAGTATTTGCACCCGTTGCAACTGGTAAATAGTTCGTAGTTAATGTTCCTGTTATTGTCCCGCTGCAAGTTAAATCAAATTCGGTGCCATCAGCATTTTTAAAGTATAATAATTTATCAGTTTTTTCGTATAGCCTACTATTTCCTGCGGCCGGAGTTGCAGGCGCTACTATTTCAGTAAGCTCTAAATAGTTGCCGAAATATGTTACAGGTGTAAGAGTTAGCTTTGTTCCATCCCACGCTAAAGATGATGTTGTTTCAACAGCTCCATCGGGATCAGTAAACATTAATCTGCCCTCGGGATGATTAGATCCATCTGATGAATCAGTCATTATTTTGAATAAATCACCAGCCGCATTTTTATAAAAAATTCTGTCAGTTCCCGCAGTATCTAGTTTAAATCGCAGTAGTTCCATGTTTGCTAAAATATCTGAATAAGTATAATTACCTAGATATATATCAGCCTGTACTGCTCCGGTTATTTGTGTTACATTTGCTGTCATTATTTACCCCTGGTAAATGAGTATTGGATCTGCATCGTCTGTATCTTGTAAAACATAAGAACTACCATCTGTATCTTGCATTGACCCTATTGGTGTACCGAGAACTTTTCTCGCCTCAGTTGACATTTTGAGAGTTCCATCGAAATTAAATTTATTTTTAGTTACCTTAAAAAACCCTTTTATTATTGTAGAACCTCTAATGTATTCTGGCAATCTAATCACATCACCAAGCTCAAGCGCAGGATTACCTCGCCAATCTACAGAAGCATCTTTTCTAGGCATCTTGTATGATGGTAATAAAACTTCTGATATATCATCTGCCATATCTCGCGATTGTATTAGATCGTTTTTTGGGTATGCGTATGTTTGCAAACCATTTGTTGCAATACTGCTTGTATCCTCAGATACTACGACCTCTTCGCCTTCTATAACAAGTGGAGTCCCCTCTATTTCTATGCTTGTACTTGTTCCTGCTGGGCCTGTGATTGTTAGGTCTGCATGAGTAGCATAAAAAGTCGCTACTGTACAAGTAAACCCGCCATCGACAACAACGTCAACAGTTCCAAGGCCACTACTATATACAGGTTTTTTCTTGTATTGTATCGTTGTATTTTGTGTTCCCAAACTATTCATAAGAAGTTTATTTTTGCTACCTGTTTTATAAATAACTTCTGGAACACTAGCGGGAACAAGTGGCTGTGTTGTTATCTCAACCCTATTTTTTAACTCTTCCGATTTTTGCGGTTGAAGTCTATTAAAATAATCGTTTGAAGTTATTTCGAGAACATACGTATCTGCTTCCGTAAGTTTTGAAGGCCCCTCGATTATCAAAACATCTTCACGGCTCATATATGCAACGGCCATACAAGCTTCAACAATTTTCTTAATTGTTTTGAAATAACTTGCTTTAGGCAGATATGCCCAGGGAACCGTATAATCTTGTAATTCAGTATCTATCGTATAAGTTAAATCTGACATATTGAAAACATTAGCAATTGAGTGATCCAAAACATCTTCTAATATATCATATAAAGTTGTATCCTCATAAATGTCAGACCCAGGATATTCTGCAAGCCTTAAAAGCTCCATCCTATCTCTTGCCTGAACACTAGCTGTTGTGCTGTTGTCATCAGCTTTCCAGTCGCCAGTCCAATAAGTGCCCATCTTGACCCACTCAATACTACCGCCCGATAATTCAAATCCAAGATAAGGTGTTATCTTTCTGTTTTTAATCAAAACATTTTGATAAATACTATTTGGATTAGATGGGAAAAAGGGGTCAATAATTCCATTAACTTTAATATTCTGTAATGATAAATCAATTACGTTTGATGAAATGTTACCGACTGGTAAAGTTCCATCACCAATTACCCGCTCTTCTAATATGGATAAGCTTTTTATAGTGTCACCGTCGAATGACTGTTCAAAAGTTGTATAAAATTCAGCTATTTTTACAACACAATACGGATCACTCCATTTTGTAATTGATAAAACCATTTTAGTAATATCTATATAATATTCTTCTGCAATAGCGGTATTTGAATATTCAGCATTATCATTACCGGTAACAGTAATTGTAATATCTCCCTCTGACGCCGATGTTAATGTTATCGTAAAATCAACAGGATATTGACCTGTCCCATCAACATAACCACCACTAAGGGGAGTTGCATCATGTGAATCACCGGATACATATAACGAAGTTATCGGCCTAGCATCAAATTCAACCGTGAGCACCTGAGCAACAGAAAAATTGCTGCTTACATCGGAAGCGGTTTCGCTCCACCATCCGACCTGATCCAATACTAAATTTGATGGAGTTATTCTATTATCTGGAGCTTCGGGAGGCGTTGGCATTGGCATTGGTATCCATGTGCCATCTGCCTTTATTACTGAGGTTCCAGTCGGAGACTCTTTTAAATGCCCCCATTTTTTTACTATTCTTTTATTGCCATCGACAATCTGGTCTATATTTGCTGCACGATTAACATGGGAGGAACTAACCTTGATGGCGGGATCTATTTCAAGAGCTGACCACACAATATCCACACGAGCTTTAGGCTTTCTTATTGTTGCTGTTGTTGCCGTAGAAAAAGCCGTGCTCGTAGAGATCATTTTATACCTCTGCCAGTTTTATATTGACACCGCCCCAATATTTACAGCCTAACGATACGACTCTCTCTTTGTCAAATGGTCTCAACAAAACAGTATAGGTATCTTCAGTTGTATCAGGTCTTGTTATTTTTACACTTAGTTCTGATTGTAAATCATAAAGGTCTGCAAAATCTGATAAATCATCATCATGAATCATGTCATATTTAAGCGAAAACATTTTTTTAGTTGTTATAATATCACGAACCAATTTCCCGGAAGATGTACGATCCTCTCTAGATATCTCTTCCATAGACTCGCTAAATTTTCTCCCAAATGCTGACAATAGAGCTTCGCTTCCGCTTACTCCTAATTTTATATCATTAACAGCCATTATTCACCCTTCCGCAATAGCTCTTCGATTCTGAACTTATACAGCGTTCGTTCTAAATTCATCAACCCCGCATCATCAGCAACCAAAACGCCAACATTGAGATTTACAGCACCACCGCCGCCGCCTGCAGCACCAACAGCAAGAGCCGAAGATGACCCGAACGATCCAGGTAATTCTGGTATTTGAGCAAATATATTTTTTACTCCAGAGACAACACCGTCAACAATAGTTTTTAAACCTGTCTTCATCGGTAAAATAGCTTCATCTTCCATACCTTCGCCAACAGTTACATCAATACCGCCTTTTTGCCTTTTGACTACTCCACCCTTTGCGAGTTGTGGCAAAGGCTTTGCTGCAATCATGGCGACCTGTATGGCCCCTAGCACACCAACGATTGCCCCTAAAACTATTCCCACCGGAGCCCCTAAATTTGCAAAAGTTTTCGCTATTGCCACACCTGTACTAATGATAGCTGCAAAAATCGCAGCGGCCTTATCTCTTTTGGCCTGCTTTATCATTAACACTTTTTTCTTTTCGTCTGCCGCTTCGTCAATTGCTTCAATGGCAGCGGCTTTATCTTCCTCGCTCATTGTGCTATGTTCAATAGCTATTTTTTCGGCTGCAAGTTGCTGGTCAATATGAGCTATTTTATTGTCCGTTTGCATTTGTCCAAGAGCTACGAATTGATTAAAAGCATCAAGCCCCATCTGAGCTATTGTCCGCCGCTTTTCAGTCTCTTTTTCGATAGTAGCTTGAGCTTCTTCAGTCGCAAGTTGTTCACGTTTAACTTTGTAATATTCTTCTATTGCCAGCTTATCAGCGCCAAGACGCTCTGCTTCTGTTATTGCCTGTTCATATTCATAGCTCAACAACTCTTTACGTGTGTTCGCTTCTTGCCTAAGCTTACCCGTCCAATTTTCTTCAAATTTCGCTTTATCTTCCGCAAGTTTTTCTGCTGCTTTCGCTTGTTCCTTCGCTGCCTTAATTTGTTCTTTTGTTGCCTTAGTTTGTTTCTTGATAGATTCTGTTTGCTTCTCTGTAGCCTCTTTTGCAATCTCTATAGCTTTAGCTTGATCGCTATTCATCATTGATAAAGCTTTAGTTTCATCCTTAAGCAACTTTCTTTCATATCTTGCGTTTTTCTCTTTTTCAGCCATTCGAGATAAAGCAGCACTTGCCGAGTCCAAAGCCTTATTAAGTCCAGGGATATATTGACCAACAATATTAATACTATCAATCCATATTTTGACAAAGTCTATTAGTAACGATTTCATGTAACTAACAGCTTGCTCAACACCATATACAATGGAGTCCCAAACTTTTAAAAATTGTACTTTTACAGTATCCCAGTTTCGATACAAAAGAACACCAACCGCAATAAGAGCTACTATTGCAGTAATAATTATCCCTATTGGATTTGCGAGCATTGCCACACGTAATAAATGAAAAGTTGTTGTTAATATTTTGACCATACCGATAGTTTTACCTATGGCGATAAGCATAGGCCCAAAGGTGACTGCAAATAATCCCACATCAGTTATTAAATCTTTCATGCCAGGAGAAAGATTATTAAACCATGTTATTAATGATTTTATTTTGTCTACGAAATTAAGTATCGCGGGCACAATCCGATCCTTAATTAGTGGCAATAGCGTATCCTGCAAAATAGGTACAAATGATGATCCAAGTTGTAAGCCTACCGCTCCAGCCTGTACTTTTAATTTATCAAGGCTTTTACGAAACTCATTGGCTTGCAATAGAGCATCTTCACCAAGAACTACCCCCAACTCATGAGCCTCTTGACGTGCGGCCTCAAACTGCTTTGTAGTCATTCCAAGAATAGGTGCAATATTATCAAGTGATCTTCCAAACAGATCTTGGGCAGCTGCGTTTCTTTCAGTTGTATTCTCAACATCTCTTAATTTGTCAAGAACCTCAGGAAACAACACATTCATATCACGTATATTTCCGCTCGAATCTAAAACGCTTATACCTAAAGCCTCTATCGCTTCGGCTGCCGGGCCAGTCCCCTTAATTATCTCTGGCATTTGATTAGACAGCTTAGATATAGTACCTATAAACCCCTCAAAATCTACGCCAGCATCGGCAGCGACAACCTTCATTTCTTGGAGAGAGTCGGTTGAAAGTCCAGTTACTTCTGTTAAATCCAACAATCTATCTGCTGCTTGCCCTGCTTTAGTGGCAAGAGCAAAAACACCAACACCAACAGCGGCAAAAGGAGCCGTTATTTTGGATATGCCAACACCAAGTTTTGAAACATTACGTCCAAATCGGTCTATTTTGTTTGCCGTTTTGGTTAGCTTTTTGTCAACATCTTTCAACCCTTTTTCAAGAGTATCAAGCCCCTCGGTTTTTATCCGTCCAACAAGAGAAAATATTTGTCTCATTTTTTACCTTTTGCAAATCTTTTGTAAACGGAAAGTAGAAAAACCCAACATGAATAAAGCCTGTTAAACTTAAATGTTATTTCTATGTAGTTGTGATAGCTCTTTGATTCACTTGATTTTATATACCACGGTAATTTCATTTTTTCCCCTTGATATTTTCCATATACCATTTTCGAGCCGCATTATCAGCTCGGTCACCAAGTGCTGCGTTTAAGGCTTTCTCTTCTATCGTAAGTTCCGTTTCTTTTTCTGATAGTCCCATCTGCTTTAAGTATGACTGAAAAGATTGATCCTTCTTACCAGATCCCATTTGCCACCCAACAAAAGCAGCAGACACCATCAATTCCTTTTGATGTTCTGCCGCTTTTTCAATAAGCATTTCGTGTCGAAAAAAGAACTCTGAAAAATCTAGATCGCCAAGCTCTACTTCTCCGACTCTGTAAGAAAATCGTACTTCTCTTTCAGCTTTTGATATTGTCCCCCGAACCACCCTGCAATGCTGGATAGATGCGAGGCTCCAGTAAAAAAATTCTCCACCTCTGGAGCCTCCTTTAACTGGTTTATAATCTGCATATCAATGTCGAAAGGCAGTTCTTCATATTCTTTTGGAGTAACATTTATCAAATCACAAAACCATCCGTTGATTTCTTGGTCAAGGTGAGAAAGTAATTTTTTAAATACATCAAAAAATACAGAAACTATCTTAGTGCTACTTTCGTTTTCTGATCGTGGGGATTTATCATTTGTGCTGGCACGAGCAGCGGAGATAATCCCTTTTACAGTTTCGTCTCCTGTCTGCTCGACATATTTAGCCAGTATTTGCTTAATACGCTTAAAATCAGAATACTTAAGAGTTCTTATTTTTTTTGTATACTTCATACTATTAAACCTCCACAGGCCAGTAGATGCCCCAAGGGCACGTTTCAGGAGCAGATGAAAGAGCGTGGGCTGTAAAGTTTAGAGATGGAACAGCCTCATCTTTGTCAGCAAAAGATATCTCAAGATTACCGTCTGATAGCGCATTGTCAAGCTTAATCATAACATAGCCAGTCGGACTTACTGTAGTATTTCCAACAAGAGTAATATTGGTAATGTAATCGCTTGAAGCGATATCCGCCGTAAGCCTGATATTATCATGTGTTTTAGGAGTACCATAATCAGCCGCCGAAGCTCCAGGAAACGCCATAAGAAGAAGCTCTTCAGTTATTTCAACCATATTAAGAGTTAACATTCCGACACTTTTAACAATACGTTTACTATCCTTAATAGGATAAATAACGCCGTCCACTTCCATCTCACGCTGTTCGGTTTCTATTTTCCATGAACTTCCGCCTCTTGTTGCACCGAGCGCAAGCTCTCCAGATTCTCCATAATTTTTGTATACCTTTCCAGCGTCAATTATAAAACGTGAATAGGTGCTACTGCTTAGTCCTGTTTGCCTTGCCATAATATTTATACCTTTCTTTTACAATTTAAATACTGTAACTGTTAAATTCTCATGAGCTGAATATGTGATTGAAGCAGCTCCAGCAGAATTATTAAATCTGTTTGGAGAAAAAGGCCCAATCCATACTGTTTCGTCATCTACAGTAACAGCAATATCATGGTCGGAACCTTGATTGCAATTCACAAGGCTGTCGATTGTTACTACTGCAGATGCCACACCTGCTTCTGTAACACGCAAAAAAGTTTTCCCACTGTTTACAAATGTATCGCCAAGATCTGCTGCAGCCTCGGGTGTTGGATCATCCAAGCCTGCAATAATAACTGAATTTACTGTCAATGCTGCCATTGTCAAACCTCCTATAAAGTTTCAAGCCAAGCTCTACGCCCTGCCCTGATTGTATATTGTTGATTGTAGTGAATATCTCTACTGTATGAATCGCCTACAAAACCTCCCGACTCATAAAATACCCGTATTGTATCCCAACTACTGCCAGTTAAAATTTTATAATCAAGTATCTCCTCTATTTTTTGTAGTGCCGCCCTGGCATTCTCACGGGAAGCGCCCTCATCAAAATAGTTGATATACATATTAAACAGCCCTACCTCAGGATCTGTTGGAACCCGGGTAATTCCTATAACTAGATATGGTGTTGCTGCTTTTTCAGGTGCTAAATCTGAAAAAATAGATGGGGCTTGACTGTACGTTGATAGCATGGCTGTCAATGTAGAGTTTCCACGTAAAGTAGATATGATTACTGACTCAATCGATTGATAGGCCATATCTAAACCCTAGACTCTCTTCTCAGATAGTATTTGCGCCACAGCGTCTTCTTCCTCTGCAAATGTAGGAAACAATACTGGCCTAGCAGCCATGTATCCACGTTCCTGCCCTTTTTTTGTTGATCTTGGGTTAGATTTACCGCCAAACTCTAAAAGAGACGCATGGTAAGCGGGTTTTGCAAAACCAACATAAGCAACCCAATCCCCACCTTTAACTCTTAAGCCTTTTAACAGATTGCCTGTTTTCATTCCAGGGGGTTGACCTGGTGCGGATACTGCTCTGTTTTTTATTTTTGCTGCAATCTTTCTTTTTAAATACCTTGCGGCTTTAACTCTTAATTGTGAGTCTTTTTTATTTATATCTTTTATAACAACATCTATAAAGCTCTTATGATCAAAATTAAAGCCCATGTCAACCCCTGCTTTCTTTGCAAGTTATCCACTTTACAACATCACGCTCTTGAGCATTTTCTACAGTTAAAACTTCAAATGATCTATCATCAAACTTAACTCTCTGCTTAAATGTAGTGCCTCCGATAGTGCAAGATGCCCGTACCTTTACAAGATGTGTAGCATCAACATTTAAAGATTTATACTCATTTATTCTCTTTGCGCTCATAGGGTATATGGCAGCCCATATATCATCCTCGTCTATCCAGCTTTCAGTAAACCCTCCAGCGCCATCGTCAACATCAACAAGAGTTTGTATTGTTATCCTATGCCTCATTTCGGTAGCAAGCGTTTTTTTACCTTTCCTATCCACTACAAATAAACCCTCTCAGGCCGAAGTAGATCATAAAAATGATCTGGAACGCTAGCTATCTCTGCTGTTCTGTTTTCGTACCTGTATGCACAATACAACAAGATAGCATCTTTAATGCTTTGCGGAACATCTGTAGCTTCGTCACCATACCCAGCAACATATTTCACTTTTACAGAATTAAGCGCCCTTAATGTTGTAGATGGCCATGTAATCCCATGAGCTAAAGATATCCTACCGGGTTGAGTGTCTGTGTCAACCTCCAGATTATCCAAACTCCATATAGTGCTAGTATTAGCATAGTCGTAATATGTAAAACTTGTAACTGATTGAATAGGTGACCGTGGAAGGGGAAAAGGTGTACACGGCCACCCATCAAAAAGCAGTTCCCAAGTTTGGGTAATATACGCTCTTCTCTGATATTCCTCTGCTAATATACGAGCCGATGCAATCCATGCAGACAACAGAGATGTTTCTGTATTTCCATCAATTCGAGTATACAGTTTGACCTCATCAGTTGTTACTGGCTCGATTGTAGGAGCAGTTATCAGTTTTAAGCGTCCCTGCATTATGCGGCCTCTATCGATGCACCATCGTCGAGAGCATAATATGTAACCGTCCAAGCTACGGAGCCTGTATTTGTAGCCGCACAATCTAACTCAATTGCACCCTCGGACAGTATTATCGGACGTTCCAAAAGAGCGTCAGCTTCAAGACAGTTCAGGCCCTCTTTCAAAGCATCTGAAAAATCACCTGTAATGCTATAAAGCGTACCGACCGCATCGCCTGAGATACTTAAAACTGTGCATAGATCAACATCTGCACCAGTTGCATCAGGATTAAACTTCAACTTTGTGTTATTGGCCTGTGTTTGTATTGCAGTTGTTACCTCACCGATAATCGATGTAAGGACAACACGACCACCTGTAATATTAAACAGATCTCCGTCTGTAGTTGCGGGTAGTGCTGCGGTAGCTTTGTCAACTCGTTTTCCTGCGATTGGGCCTATCATAGCCTCGGCTGGAATTAATATAGACATTTTATTTATCCTTTCTTTATACTATTGCAGTTACGGGAATTTCAGACTGTTCTTTTCCTTCAAAAAGAAGGATGTCGATTCCACCAAGAACGGGACTATCGACCACTTCTACTGCATTGATCTGACAATATCCGTATCCACTCGATGCAAGATCGCTCGCATCAATGTACACAAGATAGCGCTGTGAACTTCCGGCAGTAGTTGCAAATCCGGCCGTAGTCGCATTGGTAATTGCTCCTGGAGTATCACCGCTGGTAATCGCCTGATATTTAAACGGAATTGCTGAAGTTGTTGATGGTGTAACATCGTCACACGCTAAAACGGTTATTGTTGATGTGCCAGTTGCACCGGTACCCTTAGAAATAACAGCAACGGCAAGCTTATGATTCTTCATGGAAAAAACATCAGATGTAACCGTTCCAGCAAAAGCATCAGCAACAGGATCAAGCCCTTTTACAATTTTTGGTATAAGATTCATTTTTTTATCCTTTCATAAAGGGGGCTATGAACCCCCCGATTATTATTTATTATCTAGCTGCAAGCGCAATGTAAGGTGAACGAGTAGTCGAACCCTTTGCGGCAGTGAGCGTATTGTTCCATTTTGGCATTCCGTTTACTCTGTAAATAAAACGGAAAACCTGCTGTGCTGTTAAGAACTGGACATGGATTGATGAGGCTGCCTGAACGCCACCCTTATTAATCAACATGTAGTCCTTCATATTTGCAAAAACAATATCTCCAACGCTTCCGAGAGCTTCAGCCTGTTCAATTGGAACAACAGGTTTTCCAAATAGTGTTCCATAAGGAGCATCTGAAAGCCCGTTAGCAGGAAGATAAACAGGAATAGTACCGCCAGCAGTTGCAAGACCCATAGTCTGAAGTTCTGGAAGAACATCAGGATTAATGTACCATTCAGCACCAGCCATAGAAGATGGAATCATTCTTGAATACATTTTGATAATATTCTCTGCAACAATTGTGCTTGCAACCTGTCCGGATTCTTTAGCGACGGATACAAGAGCTGCACCATTCAATAATCCGAGCGGTTTTCCTGCACCAGAACCACTAAAAATAGCATCATCGAGCATATACGCAAGTTCTGAACCTGCCATTTTTGTAGCCATTGAAGCCATTGCAACAGAATCTTCCATAAGTTCATCAGTTGCATAAAAAAGAGCGGCGACCTTTTCAAGTGCAAGCTCTTTCTTTTCAAGTTCAACCTGCGAAGCGGTAATGGCTGCAGCCTCTGCCAACCAATATCCAGTTAATCCACCGTGTCGAGATCCAGAAACCCGAGAGTTCTCTTTTACTTCAACCCACTCAATGCGGTTTTTCCCTGCGCCTATAGGTTGATTATCACATTTTGAAGCAAGAACTGAAGTTTCAATCATTTTGCTCTGAATACCGCCAATAATATCAGAACCAACATCAAAACCACCACCTGCAGGATTTCCTACGCTCTGCCCTGCAGCAACATTGGAAATAAGCCTATCGTCAACGCCGTGACCGCTTGCGGCTCTTTTAACTGCGAGCATAGCCTCCGCAATATTTGACCATTTAGGAGGGTTGTTTGTCACATCGATTCGAGGAGTCGGCGTATTGTTTTCAGGAGTTTTTGGCTCAACAATCTGCTTTTTCTGAGCTTCAATTTTTGCAGCAGCATCAGCCATGCTTTTCGCATTATCAAAATCAACCTGTGCATTATCAAACTCTGTTTTTTCTACATCGGTGAAAATCCGAGCTTCTGTTTTTGCAAGTGCGAGCAAACCTTCTTGTTTAGCCTGCGCATCCTTCATTAATTTCAACCAATTCATAATATTACCTTTCTGTAATAGTTTGGTTTCGTGCTATTTGTCTGTCAAATTTACCATAATCCGGTATATTGTTTTCTGATTTTTTGTTTTCTACCGAAACTCTATCATGCGGGAAAGATCGATATTGAGACACATCTATCTCTTGCCCGTTTATAATGGCAATGTTGTCACGGATAGAAGCTGCAATAGACATTTTTGCATCTATACTATCAGCAAAACCAAGCTCTAAAGCTTCGCCAGCATTCATCCATGTCTCAGCTGCCATTAATTCTTTTATTTTATCCTCATCAAGCCCTGTTTTTTCCTGATAAACGGAAACGATTGTATTTTCAACTCTCTCTAAAGCTTCTGCCATTTTAAACATATCTTCAGCATCGCCAATAGCAATGGCAGAGGCTCTATGGATCATAATCATTGCGTTTTGGGGCACGACAATCTCATCAGCAGCCATCAATATAACTGAAGCAATAGAAGCAGCTATCCCATCCACATGAGCCGTTACATTCGCCGGATGTCTTTTAATGATGTTATATATGGTTTGCCCCGCAAAAACACCCCCGCCAGGTGAATTTACATACAAATCAATGTATTTCGCATCCTTAATTTCTGCCATTTTATCTCTAAATTCTGACGGTGTAACATCCTCCTCGTACCATTTTTCGTCTGTTATAGGGCCATATATGCTTATTTCTGCCCGGTTATCAGCTTTATTTTTTATGCTTATCCAACTTTTTAAGCTCAAAATTAGCCCCTCTGTTGAAATGTCTTTAAAATTTCATCTTTTATATTATTGTCGATGTTTGCGCCTGCCTCAACCATGTTCATAGGTTGCAAATATACGTCTCCACCTGGGATACTATTCATATTAAGCAATCGTCTTATATCGTTAACTGAAAGCCATCCCCATTGTCTACCCGTAGCAAATGCCGTGGCCATTGCAGCCTGATCGCCTCTTAATAGCCCTGCAAGATTAAACTCAAAATAATAACCCTCTTTGCGCTGTTCTTTTGATACAAGTTGGTTATTTATTGCAGATTCCCACCGCTTAAACCACGGTAACATTGTGTACGTTACAAATTCAAGAGATTGGTGTTCGATATTATTGTTTGTGGCTTTATCAAGATTTTGCACTAAATGCATTGGAACCCGGTATATTCGGCAAATATCCTCTATTTGAAACTTCTTGGAGGCTAACAATTCAGCATCAACCAACTTCATCTGAACAGCAGTAAAATCTAGCCCATCCTCAGCTAAAACAATACCGCCATGATTTCCATTGCCTGTATAATCTCGCTTTAAAGTCTTTTTGAGCCTGCTATATGCTTCATCGCTAAGTGTTTTTTTATGTTTAAAAATAGCAGTCGGCAAGGCTCCGTTTTTATAAAAATCAATACCAAAACGCTCGTATGTCAACCCTAATTTTATGGCCTGCATTGCATATTCAAGCGGAGATAATCCGACAATACCATTTATAGAAGGCCCTGCAACATGGAAAACTTCATTTCTATATTTTTTAGTTTCTGGCTTTCCGTTTACTTGGTATATAAGTTTCCTGGAAACTTCATCTCGTTTTATTTCAAGATTCTGCCAATCGTATGGGATTAATTCTAATAAATCACCATACTTTGTTACCCTGCGTTCACATACAAAATTCCCACCTGTATTCGCTTGATACATTCCGAGTTGAAAAAAATTAAAGGCGTCCATCTCATCATTAGGGCTATCACGCAAAACACTCAACAATCCAGTATCATTGGTTTTTAATCTATCGCCATTTTCAAGCTTTTTGTATTCTGCAATTGGAACAGATGCAAATGTTTCCGCTAGCACTCGAAGGCAGGCAAAAACAGCAGTAAATTTTAAACTCCCATACCCTGACGTACTCGAATTTGAATCCGCCAGATCTATATCGTTTGTGCTTAAAAAATCCGACAACATCTTATCCCATGAAGACTGACTTATAGCACACTTTATCCGATTAAAAAAACTCACGATAGTGACCTCACTCCTCTCGATTCAAAAACCGACTCTCTTTCAACAGCATATCCATGACTCTTTAATCCAACGGCCATAGCAAGAGCAACAGCTCCATCTATACGAAAACGCACTTTACTTTTATCAAACTTCCTATTCCCAGAAGGATCTAAAACCGCTATCGCATTTGAGATATTCCAAGTTAAACACGGGTTTCCGTCATGTTGCAAATTCCCCTCTAAAATAGACATTTCCAAGTTCTCCAAAGCTGGCCCCATGTCTCTAAATCCTTGCCCAAATGGAACAAGCCTTATTCCATCTCGAGACTCCAAAAAATCTTCCGTATCTTCACGTTGACTTTTATCTATCCAAGCCTCAATCCCAAGACTATCTAAAGCTACTAAAAAATCGTTTATTCTCCATCGGTCATACGCTAACCCTAATATATTATATTTCTCTGATATTTCACCAAGTATTTTCGCAACAAAACCATGATTAACAGTTTTCCCTGGTGTAGTCGTTATAATGCCTTGTTTTGCCCACAACGAATAAGGCACTCTGTCTCTATGTTCGTGATCAGATATTAACCCCTCAGGCTTCCAGAACCACGATTTCACACGCTCTCCATTTGTAGCGCTCACCGCAACCATAGCGGTTAAATCTGTGGAACCTGATAAATCAAGACCTAGAAATATGTCTTCTCCACGAACAAAATCATACTCCGAAAAACATGACTCCCATTCAGCTCTCGGGATCATGGGCGATTTAGAATCGACCCTCTGGTTCAAATAAAGATTTCTAAACGAAGCTTCAAAAGACGGCATTCTTTTTGCCCTCTTAGCCACTACTCGTAAATCTTCAAGAGAACGAAAATCATTAAGAGCAGGGTTTGCTAAATACCAACACTCCTCCACAAACACATCATCAACTTCCATGGGAACTTCATAAAGGTGAGTTACAGTCGTAGGATCTTCGCCTTTCAATCCATCATCAATCAACTGACTCAAGATGTGTTGAGGATCGTTACTTTGCGTGCTAATTATCATAAACAAAGGCTCTTCCCTTGCACCCATTGAGGTATCAAGCGCATCATATAAATCACGATTCGGAGCCTGTGCAAGTTCATCGTATATAACAAAAGTAGGATTGTAACCATATTTAGATTTTGATTCAGATGATAACGCATGGTAAAACGAGCCATTGTTATAATTAACAATTCGCTTTGTACTATCAATACATTTCAGCAAGCCCGCCAACTCTGGATCAGCACGTACTATCTGAGAACAGTATTTGTATATTATCCCTGCCTGTTCTCGTTCTGTTGCTGCGCTGTAAATTTCGCCATTCTCAATAGCTTCGGGGCCAACAAGGTGAACAAGTACAAGAGCGGCAATAAAGGCTGTTTTCCCGTTTTTTCTACCTACAGATAAAACCGCACGCCTCACCTCACGCAAACCACTTTTTTTTGCAGGCCCGTAAACATCATGCACAAATTTCTTCTGCCAATCACGCATTTTAAACAACCCACCTGCACCAACACCCGAGGGAACAAAAAGGCACTCTATAAATTTGACCACTCTATCTGCCCGTTTTGTATTCATCACATATTTCCAGCAATGAGGCCTGAGAATTTACTCTGTGGCTGTTTTTCTGCTATTGTGACTTTTGCTCGTGCGCTTGGTGTCATGCCAAATTCAGACAAATATTTATGGCAATCTCTCATAGCTGTATTTGCAATGTTAAGATAGGGATTGTTCACAAGATTGCCATTGGTAGTTTTGATAATCGTTCCATGTATAGAAAGTTCTATTTCAGAATCTACCCATCGACCGTAAGCCTGACAATATAAAGCCAATGCAGCAGCATCGATATCTGTCAATAATCCAAGTCGGTGTAATTTCACCGCCAATTTTTTCCATTCTCTTTTTGCTGACATAGTAAGATGTTTTGGAGGGGAAGGAACTTTGACGGATACGTCGGGTATAGGCTCACCAACGGGAAGCGGTCTCCTTGAAGGATTACCGTCAAGAACCTTTAACTTGGTAGGTCTTGGCTTCGGAGTCGCCATTAAAGCCTTCCATTGAGTATAGGCTTAAAATTCACCTATAATTACAGTATATATAAAAGCGTTTTTCTTGTCAACCTTTTTCTGGAAAACCCGCATGGTGAAAGTTGCGCTCCAAAAATCATTAGT
>Ga0307928_10001281_pt1 | contig 19016 bp, 49 predicted proteins | sample AceLakmetagen232_FD_201815 | JGI IMG/M metagenome (GOLD analysis project Ga0307928, IMG submission 201815) | Saline water microbial communities from Ace Lake, Antarctica - #232 | ecosystem: Environmental > Aquatic > Non-marine Saline and Alkaline > Saline | place: Antarctica: Ace Lake... | reverse complement strand
AATATATTCAATAATTACATATACAAAATGTCGCCAATATAATTGTGAGGGCGGCCATGCGGCTTTATGTACACACGGCTGCGAACGAACACACGGCTGCAAACGAACGGATGAAGCAACGACGACGGCCACATGAGAACGATACCCTTGGCCATGGGTTCTAGACCAGTACCACTACCAGTTCCAATACCTTTAGCCAAGGGTAAGGGTCTATTACATTTGGCCGAGGGTACCAGTTCCAATACCAATACCAGTACCCTTGGCTGAGGGTAAAGGTCTATTACCCTTGGACATAGTAAATTACCCTTGGCCAGAAACTAATACCCTTGGCCAGTTCTAGGGCCCTTGGATGTGGTACCTGGTAATAGACCACTGCCAGTTCCAATACCCTTGGACATAGCCCTTGGACATAGCCCTTGGATATAGTATGGACGTAGCCTTTGGCAATAGCCCTCGGACATAGCCCTTGGCAATAGACCAATACCCTTGGATGTGGTACCTGGCCGAGGGTACCCTGTGGTGGGCACTACCCTTGGACATAGATACGGACATAGTTATTAGACGGCCACCAAGCCACTCAGCTGGTCAGCTGATCCCAAGTAAAAGTGGCTACTCAGCTGCATGGTAAGTGCCAGTAGTTTTTGGCTTTAAAGCCGCATGGGAACGAACATAAAAATAATACACGATATTTTACATCGTGTATTATTCAAAACATAAAAATGTTATTTATGATTAATGTAATAATCATTTGTAATATAATCATTATATTGATATATCATATTAATCAAAACGTCAATTTTCGATATTGTAAAATCAACATCGTCATCGTGATTGCATTCAAATTGAAATGATAATGAATTTTCATCGGATGGAAAGACATCATCATTTTGTGTATATTCGACAAATAAATCATGTGTCATTTTTAATATGCGATATAATTTATCGATATTGAAAAAAATGTGTTCATTATCAACATTGATATATAAATTATTATGGTGACAAAATTGTTTCATTGATTTTGATATGTCATTAAAATAATACAACATTTGTTCGTATGATATTAAATCGATTTCATGTGGATTGATTTTTGACATTACATCATAAAAATGTTTTAAATCATATGCACGGATAACAAATGTTTCATCATAAACATCATCGATTAAACATTGTTTTGCATCAGCCAATTCGTTTATCATTTTTGTTGATTTTGTTTTCAAGCCGTTGTTTTCATTGATGTCAATTACAAATCGAATATCATCGTTTAACATCGACAATATTAAATTGATTGTTGTAATATCACGATGGCAATATTCGATATGTTTTCGACATTGTACATTCATTCGAGCCGCGTTTGATTCGTTTTGTTTTTGAATCGTTTCATAATCATTCATAATCATTCCATCCATTCATTCATTTAAACAATAAATATCGAATAATATCGATGTGTATATTATCATCAATTTGACGTAATACATCAATACAAAAATAAAATGGATGGATATATATATACATACATGGCCATGCGGATCGAAAGCTTTAAGAATGAGAGTAGGCGCAAGTAGCCATCGGGCTGCAAAGATAAATGTACACGTGGCTATAAAGATAAATGGCCATAGAGCTGCACGGGAACGAGCAAACGAGAACGGCTTTAGAGCTGCACGGAAACGAACGTGAAAACGAACACACGACAACGAGCCGCATGTTCATAATTTGATTACATGGTTAATATGTAATTCATTATTTCGGAAAGATAGTCATCACAAATTTGTTCATTGTGGATGGATTTATCATTATCATATTCAAATTGTGATGTATTCCATGCATCTATTCGATCTTGTAAGCCTTCATCATCAATTTCATCGGATAACAGGTCCAAATTTGATTCAATAAAATCATATTTTGTCATCCGTATTTGTTTTTGGAAAAGCTGGATTAATGTGGTTGTTTCATTTGTTTTCATTCCATTCACCTCGTTCATTTAATTAATATTTCAATTTCATTCATATTATTATTATCGACAAATGGATATCATATATCAATTACAAAATAATAAACATGGAATCATTTATGGATTGATTGTTGATTTCACAACGGTGATTGTTTCATTAATTGGCTCGTCACAAATTGACACACACACGGTGACATCAAATAATCGATTTTGTTCATCATTGGTTGAATAGCCAATTTCAATATCATTTTGGTCAATATTAAAATCATCGGACACACATCGTTTAATCCAATTGATTGCATCAATAAACATATGGAATTGATATTGTGCATCGGCGTAATCAAAACAATATGTATGGTGTTTGTGTTCATCATTGTACAAGTCGGCACGGATTTCATTTTCACATTTAATGAATCGGTCAACAATGTTTTGTGCGTCACATGGATATACATCACCATTTGTATCATGCGACATAAAATACATAATGTCCAAATCATTTGTCATCAATTGTAAAATGGTTTCAATATTGCATATGGCGAAATGATATTTTTGTTCACCATTACGTTGTTCATCCACATCATTTGATTCGTTTTGCATCATTTGGTCAATTTCATTTTTGTTTAACATTTCGTTTTCCAATCATATTTAATTAATATTGATGTTTCATTCATATTATTATTATCGTCAATTGGTGAATTAATATCAACCATAAAATAAAATGGATGGATAATTAGTTGGCCATAAAGCTTTATAGATTTAGATGCAGAAATTGGCCATACGGCTCCCAAGCTGCAAGAATAGTATGGCGATAGCTGTGGGGATAGTATGGACATAGATGTGGTACCTGGCCGAGGGTAATAGTATGGCGATAGACGTGGACATAGTATACGGCTCCCAAGCTGCATATCTAATTAGGTATTTGGCCAGGTACATAGAGCCTAACGGAAACGGCTGCACATGTGAACGATAACACATGCAGCCGTGAACGATTGATTATTTTGGTTTAAACCAGCCACATGGGAATTCATCATGGTCAGGATGGTCAGGAATATATATATGACGTTCAATTTCCGTTTGTGTATAATCAAACAATTCTTTCTCGCCTAAATCAACACATGCATTTACAAACATTTCGATATAGGTTGGAAAGTAATCATAATAATCATCATCACCACCCACATTTGGAGCGCGATTGATTAGGTCAGCTGACCAGATACGAATCCAATCATGCATTGCAATTGGATTACCGGACACACAATACAATGTTGAATCGGGGAACTGGACTTCGCCACAAGCGGGCATGGGTGGAGCCCATTTATCCTTCGGGTTAAATACAACATCATTCATCACCACGCGGAGGTCAATTTCATTCGTGCATCCATATATTTTTTGGATGGATTCGATTGCATGATTGATTTCATATCCATTCCACATTGTGCGTATTGAAATCAATGGACATGTGACGATGTTGTATTCGCCATGCCAATCTTCCAATAACAATTCATAATAATCACATTTCACCACACCATTTTGATTCATTTTTTTCATTTCGTTTCCAACCTTTCATTAAATTATCAAATCCAATTCATTCGTTCATATATATATTATCGACAAATGGATGCATTTGGTCAACATAAATATAAAAAAGATGGCAAAATGAATGGTTGTCACATCAAATCACATCATGTCACATCATTATGGTGTATCATAAAACGCACGAGGTTAAACACACAGCGTTTCCAATCATCATTACGTATCATAATGTCACATCAAATTTCATGCCTTGGCCATAAAGCCCGGTGGAACTGCAATAACAAAAAGTACCGTCCACATGTGTCATCACATGCGAACGGCTGAACGAAATGATTTATGTTATCCAATAAAAATACACACCATCACAAATTGTTTCGATTGGCAAAAAGTCAGGATGGTCACCTGCACATCCAATGTTGTCGCCCATCATATCAACAACAACATCACCAAGGTCGTGGTCCCACCATATTAATATTTTGTCGGTGTCAGAGTCATCAAGAGCGAATCGATACAATTCAACACCATCGTAAATTACATACAAGCCTTCATTCCAATAACAATGATACGTTTCGGATGTATCACAATCCACATCGGTCGGTTCAAGTGGGCGCAATGATTGCCATCCATCAATTGCATTAACAACAACCACGTTGACAATCAAGCCAGGCAATCGTTGAAATATAACGAATTTTCCGTTGGCTGTCAATTTCATGATGTCATCAATAAACAATTCCGTAATATCATCAAGTTCGGACCCAAATCCAACCGCGTTTGCATGGTCCCAATTTTTGTTACATTTTGTCATCTCGTTTTCCTTTCATCTTAATTAACATTATCATTTCATTCATATTTATATTATCGACAAATGGAATTCATCGGACAACATAAATATTATAAACATGGATGATTATTTGGATTTGATTAATTTGCCAATGACAAAATCAACGGTATCTGCGGCGATGTCAATCAAATCATCACCAATTGGATCATCAATACAATCAAATTTATTATCACCACATATATGTTGAAATTTGGTTTGGATTTTGGTTTTGTCAATGGCATTTAACATGCGTAACATTGATTCCACAAAATCCAATGATTCACATTCGGCGGCGTCTCCACCAAGCAATTCGCCAACAAAATCATTTATTATTTGGTTAATTTGTTTTTCATTTTTCATTTCATCTCCAATCATTTTATCATTATATACACGTTTCAAACATGATATTATTATCGACAATTGGACGTAATAGGACAACATAAAAGTTAAAAAGTTGGATAAATACATGGATATGCCACGGCCATAAAGCTTTATAGATGAGTTTTTTTTTTTTTATTTACCCGGCCATCAAGCTACCGAGTGACATGGTGGTGACATATTTACTTCGGCCATCAAGCTGTGCAGGCGAACGGTTGAGAACGATAGAAAAAAAAAAAAAAAGACATGGCAACACAATGTCACCATGTCTCTGAATAGTTTCGATTTGACGGTTTTTACGTTCACGTTAACTTGTGTGCTTATGCACTTTTCTTCTTGGCAGTCTTTGCAATCTTTTCGATGACGTTAACTTTGCCATTTGCTTTATCGAGATACGTTCGTTGTCTCGTGCCACCCCAGTGACCGAGCCGACGAAGTTTTCCACGCAGTCTTGATTTCTCATGACGTGCATCTGACTTGTTCAGCTTAACGAGTAAGGCTGCGATTGCGGCTTTGCGTTCTTTCTCGTTCAACTTAACTTCTTTAGTGGGTTCAGCAGTCTTCGTTACTGCAACATTCGTTTTAGCTTTAGCTTTAGCTTTTGCCATAATCGGATTCTCCAATTCAAGTCAAATCGTTTTCACTATTCTTATGTCAATGAACATAAACACATTATCGTCTATTGGTTAATGTAAGTCAACCACAAAATAAAAATTATGGAGAAATATATTTGATGCCGTTTAGCACATGCTGTGGCCATAAAGCCGTGCAGATACATGGTTATATGGCTAATTAGAAGCATATATACGTACCTTATTGGCTTATATGGCATGAAAACGGCTGAATTAAGCTGCACGAACGGCTGTTTGGGCATTTAGATTGGGAGATACAAGGAAACATACACACTTAGAGATTGGGAGCGTTACCTAATGAGCTGTGTGTGTACAATGCTCTCTTAAAACTACTGTGTGAACGGTTGTTTAGGTATGTGTGAACGAGGCTTTGTGGCTATTTGGCCAGCACCAATGAGTTTAAAAAAATAGCGTGGTGTCAGAAACGAGTAAGAAACGTACACCACGCTAACGAGCATAGCACGTTAATGCTACACTCACAGAAAGGAAAATCTTGTTAACTGAATGCCAACAATTCATATACAGCAAGTGACGATAAGCCGTGTGCCACATGCTCATATACATTTGGACATTCGCATTTGTCAGTTGGATCATTAGGTGCAGCCAAGAATACACAACTACATTCTTCACAGCACATTTCTTCCAACTCGAATCCTTTACCATTACACATGCTTTAATCCTTTCAACTAAAATTATATTAAGTTATCAAATATCATTCAAACTCATTATAACATAAGCATAACAACCAGTCAACTAAAAAATAAAAAATATAGCCACCATTATATTGTAGTACGGAAACTATACTTCTCAATGGATGGATGGCCCCTTTATTCTCAGTTTCAAGAAACCCTTTCTCAGTTAGTTTCAGTTTCAGAAAGGGGTTGGGAATGGGAACTTAACCTATTCCATGCCTTAGTTCGCCCTACCATGTCCTGAATTCCTCAGGTACCTGGGTGAATACATTACCACGTAAACCTTCCAGCACTTCCAGTAGCTCATCAATGCATTCACACACGTCACACCATAGTCTCTGCACAACTTCATCCTTCTCATGTGATGACACACTCAACATAAATTCACATAGCTTATCATCAACATCATTCCATTCATTACAACATGGAGTGTTGCCATTCATACATTTTATTTCTCTACCTTCCGCGTCAAATACATTTGGTACAAGGTTACAACATATATGCTCTGCACCAGAACGAATGCATAGTCCACATTGAGCACTGTCAGTCTCTACCACATACGTTCTCTTCGCCTCAGCAAATTCGTACGGGTCCGCCAAGGATATCATCGTCCATTTCTCGATAGATACATTCAACGCGCTTTCGTCACTCAGTGCCGCTTGTTCTCTGATGTACTTATAACTAAGCCATTTTGTTTTCTTTTCCATAACATCTTTCCTTTCTTTATATTATTTCTTTATTCTACTTCATTCATAAGGACCGTTCCTTCTCTACCACATATTCGGCAACCTATCCCAGGTAATACTTCGATATTACATTTGGCACAAGCCCACCGGTGATAGTCTGCATCCAATATTCTTGATGAGTATCAGCAAATTCTTTACCACACACATCACAAGTGTAAATCACTTCAATCATTATCCAAGTCCTTCCCGAAGATTAGCTAGTATATCTTCTATCTGCTTACACCGTTCCTCATCATTTAAGCTATCATCATCAATAACTTCTTCTATGTTATCCAACGCTTGGGCATATACTAAATATCTACTCATTATTCCATTCCTCTCAATTTCCAATACAGCATATATATCCTACGTAAAGTTGATATAGTCCATTTGCTACAACTGTATAAAACTCTTCTATGTACTCATACATAGCTTCAGTTATTGTTTCATAATCAAGGTCAGAAGCATGTTGGGGTATTATGCCATCTTCAATTACTTCCATATTATCAGTAATGGTATCTCCATCCTGTAATATATCTTGAAGCATGATAAGAACTTTCCGTCTAATATATGTTTTAGATATTTGCATATCAGTACCCTTTCTTCCAATGCTTTAACGCCTCATTGAACTCATTTACACTTATAGGCTTCGGGCACGGTTCCTGGGGTACTGCACCAATAGCAATCACATCATCCATGTAATTAACTTCAATACTATACCCTAGCTCACATTCTGCATCATGTGTAAATGCACGGCAACCATTACATTTTCGTTTTTGTTTAAGCTGCATCGAATTCCATCACTTTCATTAAGTTAAGTAAGACTTCTATTGCTACCTGTGCATTTTCCCATGTATTAATAATATGTTTATCTTTATCTACTGGCTGCTGATTTTTGGGAAGAAGCATACTGTTGGCATTCTGTACACAGTGTACTATCTTCCTCACACTACGAAGGGCTACATTACACATTGACCATTCAGTACAACATTCAAACGTACGGCTATGGCATGATTCAGACAGTGGACATTTAAAATCACCATGCAGTAGTTTATACATACATAGTCCACACCACTCAATGCCAGTGCCAATTTCATTAGCATCAGAAGCTCGTACATATTCAATTGGTCCATTGACAATAATAGATTCCCATTTGTATATTGAGATGGCAAGTGCTGAATCTTTACTCATGCTCGCAGCCGCCTTCACATCTTTTTGTGTTACCAATTCCATCATGTTCATTCCTTTCTCAGCTTACGTAACTGTTCATAGTAACAATTCACTTGTCTGTTCAATTCCTCATTATCCTTACTCAGTTTCGCAATTCGTCTTACTAATCGTTTCCTTGTCTTGAACCAATTTAGCAGCATCTCTTGACTCCTCATACAATTTAAGGTTTAATACATATATTTGCATTGCTTGACGAGCAGGCAATACGAATTCTAAATCTTCCTCGCTTAGGTCATCATCATCTATTCCTTCAGCCCACTTACAAACTTTAGCTACAGCTTCCATTGAATCAAGAAAACCAAATTGTGTAAGTATGAGCGTAATTACATCATACACATCTACACCAGTTGCAAACATTAATGGCTTTGTCTTAAAAGCATCCGCAACTGGATTGGTAAATTGTTTCTTTCCAGACTCATTACCAAATGTAGCGAACTTATGTTGTATATGAGCTAATATCATGTCCATCGTATTGCTGTGTTTCATTGTTATTCCTTTCTTAAAGGTCAGTAAAGTCCAATTCCTTTTCAACTAATTCACCAAAGATACAATCATGTCGATGACCAATTACTTCACCATTACAATATATATCTCCATCTTCATCCATACTTGCATATGCAAGTTCAAGATTATCTAACTGATATTCAGTAAACAAATTCATGTGTCCCACTGGAAGTTCTTCTTCACATCCAAAATATTCAACTCCTTTGAATGTTACCATTTGAAATTTTAACATAACTTTCATACTATCGTCACTCATCTGCTTCCTTTCGGATTATGTTTACGATTGCCATCAATGTCTTTTAAATCACGGTTAAGTGTTCGTTTCAATCCAAACAACTTATGTACATTGTCTATCATGTGAACAAATCGTCTCTCTTTATTTTTCTTTTTACTCATTTCATACTCCAATCATAATCACGTATCAAATCATTCATATGGCGTTAAAACAACAACGCCAGTGGTGCTTCTAACGATTTCCAATACATATCACGTACGATTATACGTATTCGCACACGGGATGCTTCACGGGACTAACCATTCACATTGATTATCATCATCAGCAAATGTTCCAACTTCTGTATCATAAGTAAAGCAATCATGTGGTATTACAAAGTCATCCATGAATGTCCACAGTGGACAACCTTTTCCACGGCCACCAAACTTTTGATTACATGGATGACTGCATCGCCATTCCTGAACCGGAACTTCCTCACGACATTTCTTCTTGTTCGCTTCCTTCTTACGATCTTTAAATCGTTTTGTTGGTGGAGGCATATGTTTCCGCATTCGTTTAAAATCATCTAACACAACTTAACTCCTAACTTATTCTATCAATTGCACTACTGATATGACCTAATTTACTTGCACAATCACTCATTGCTTTTGCTAACCTAAATGTTTGGTCTGCTAAATCATGGTTACTATTAGCTATGATAAATGCAGCTTGTAATTGAGCACCATCTTGTGGACTCATTGTCGGATGCGTATTAGCGATAGCATTACATGACCTTCGTAATAATACTTCCATATCTTCTCGACTCATCATAATTCTCACCATGTGTAATAAGTAAAGGTTATTGTTTCTTCGGCTTGTAGCCGACTCAATTCAGCTTCATTCCATGGGGGCGAATGTCTTTCCATTTTACCACACCCACTCATTACCAATAACAACATGCCTACTAAGACTGCAATAATAATTCTTTGATACTTCATTTTACTTCCTTTCTAAAAACCTGGTGTAAACATAATCATTCCCATTGGAACAACTTCATTTCCATCAGAGATACCTTGATTTGGATTTTGTTTAAACCAATCAGACAATGTATAATCTTTATACTTTTCTTGAAATGAGCCATCGATTAAACCACATCCACTCATTCCTAACAATAATATGCTGACTAAGATTGCAATGATAAATAACTTCATTTTACTCTCTTTCTAATCACAATAAATATCTGGTACATCAGCAAATTCATTCTTACTTAAGTCTTCAATAAGGTCAGTGAAGATAATGTCCAGTATTGCACTACTACTCCAACCATTCAAAGCAAATATTTCAATGATCTCGCCAATCGTTTCACATTCATTTATAAGATTATAAAAACTGGAATTGAAATATCCAGAAACGAAATCTTCACGAATGTCCACATTCTTATTGATTGATTTTTTAAGCTCTTCCAAATAATCAGCTTTACGAATCTTTATCATTGGTCTTCTCCGCGTCTACTTTTGCCATCAATTCTTGTACTTGATTAAACCGGGCGTACATATTAGCTTCTTGGCATATATCAGCAGCCATTGAAGATAGTAACGACCAATGATTGTCTTGTGCGCTGATTGCAATACCAATGGCTTCTTCTTCGCTGACTGCCTCAACCATTACGAATTGATGGGCATGTTTCTTAAGCCTTGCACTTGACATTACTAAACTTACTACATACATACTGTTTTCCATTTTTTTCCTTTCTAAGTTGAATAGTGATCTGGTGCTGCATTTAGATCAGACCAGTCTAAATTCTCAACAACACAGTTGAGTAATTCATACATTATACATGGTGCATCAATACCTTCATCGGCTAAGATGCATATCAAGTCACCAATAGTTGGTGCATCTTTGATTTGTGGAATGGTTTCTTCGGTGCCGAAGTCTTCATCATTAACTGATTTTATCATTGCCGTTTGCAATGCTACAAAGTAATCAAATTTATCTATCATACTTCCTCTACTGTAATATTAGTTACATCAGCTCGTACTTCCCATCGACCATTACAATCATCATCTTCACAAACAAATGCACGGAATAGTTGACCATCTTCATAATACTCTTCATCACATGTTGGTGTTGCATTGCCACATTCTGGACACTCTTCTGCATCTTCCATTGACATACCACCGGTCAGTGTTTCCAGCTTTTCATCATCAGCTTTCTTCAGTGGCTGTTGAGCAGGATTAAAATCACATGTTCGGAATGCGTCCTGTAAACATGCAGCTTTTGAAGCACACTCATTACATTTTGGTGGATTAGGCATTTTCTTTCGTCCCTTCAACTTTGATTTTACGTCTTCTGAATCGTGGAAGAGCATCGCATACTTGGTCATCAAGTATATTAAGCTCTTCTTCACTCATTATATGTTGACGCATCTGATCTTTTGCCATTGCAACTATCTTTTCATTGCCGATAAATCCGAGTTGGCAAGCTTTCATCAACATAACAAGTTGGCGAGTGTCTCGATGACATTGGTCATTCCAGAGCACATAGATTTCGGTACCATGTATACCGAGTGTATCAAACAATAAGATAGCACCGATTGAACCACAAAATGATGGTGGGTCAATCTCTTTGTCTTTGATAATCTCACATAAGGCAGTAAGTGCACCTGGATTACCATCGCACATCTTTGTTACGATTTCCTTAATTGAATCTGTTAACTGAATTCTTTCTTGTCCCATTTGACTGTTCCTTTCACTAAATGTTTCTTCAATAGTTAACTTATCAAATTCATCAATACAACATATTATCGTCAATTGGTCAACAAAAGTCAAACAAAAAATAAAAAGTTGGGAGAAATTGTTGGTCAATCCATATTATGCGTATGCTCATCACTATACTTACCAGCTCGTGTATCAGCATCCGATTTCCAATATCGATATTTAACTTTCAAATTTTCAGCATAGCGATAGAATAATTCTTGCTTACGTGAATCATCTATCCAGTACAAGCATAACACATGGTCCTTGCCAGCTGCATCACGACTAATCTTTCCAATCCTAAAGTCATGGTGTTCAATCTCATCTAACACAATCTTTTGTAGTATAGACCGACTCTTAGAAAAGAATAAATATTTCCCCGTGACTGCATTATTGACATTGTAGTCTATATGATGGTACACATTCCAATAATACTGATTAACTTTCCATATGTTACCAATCTTTGCACGATGCCATGCTCTGCCAGCTTTCTGAGTGAACTGTGTTTTATCATTTTCTCGATTCTCACCACCCCAAGCTTCATCAATTGCTTGCATCATTCCTTCATCTCGTAACATATCTGCCATGTCACCCATAGCTTACCACCTTTCATGTATATCGCATTGACACTCACAGTCTTTCATCTTACATCCACATTCTTCACAGTAATCATCTTCCTCATTAAATGCAGAATCCATTAAACCTTCATTTGTAAAATCAGCCATGTCACCCATAGTATTTAGTCTCCACTTTCTAGTTCACTTGTTACAAAACGAATATGTTCATCTATCTTATACACAGCAATTATTTCTCTTGCTTGCTCTTCTAAAGCTTTAATTTGAGCCATAACTAACCGTTCTTCATTTACCATACCAATACTCTTAAGTCCTGCAGCTTTTTTCTTTCTCGCTCGTAACGAGGTCAAATTGACTGCAATAACAATTAACTGAATTTCAATTTGCAATGATGCCATGACTATCCTTTCTAATCAAATAATATCTTCATTTCTGATATGATTCCAAACTCATTATGTTTAACATGAACTTTATATGGCTGTCCATTGCGTGGGACTTTCAGTACAACACCCATGTTAGCTGCACCACCTTGATGATTGAGTGCCAATGAAGTTGGTAGTCCACGTGCTTTGAATTGACCCTCTAACTGATTATAGTTGAATGGGTCCATTGATGCTTTCGGGTCAGAAATTGCAATGTAACCACTGGAACAAGCAACGCCTCCAAGAACGACAAACTTATCTAACTCTAAATCTTCACATTGATAATCACTTACCCAGAATTCACCATCATCATTTAAAAATTCAGTTATGTTTCCACAGAATTCAAGGTCAGTCAGTTTGTACAAGCAGCCACCATCATGACGTTGCTCGCTTGAATCAACTCGACAATCACATATGGTGCCAAGTCCAACGATTAATCCTTTGCCAATGTTATATCTTACTTTTTTTCCGTTTTCTAGTATTACCATCAGTGTGTCCTAATCTAAGTATTTTTCTTGCCATGTAAACACATGCCAATATAGTTATTACAAATACATATCCAAAAAACCACAAGAATTCTGGATGCCTAATACTCTTGAGCTCGTCCATCATAGTATAATTTTACTTTCTTGTTTGTAACTGGATTAATCATCAATAGATAATCATCCAACTCTACTGTTTCTGTATATCCCTGTGACTTATACATATTTATACAGCCATCAAAAGCTTTGTCTCTATTGAATACATCTTGTTGTGATGTACAGTCAATCATTCCCCATGGACTCATAAATGGTTCCATTATTTGACCCTTCTGAAGTGACCAACACTCCAACCAAAGATTTCAAACCTATCTCCAAATGTTGCATCAATAAAACAACCGTCAACATCAAGTGAGACAATTGCAAACTGATTATTATGAGCCAGTATTTGTTCGACAATTTCTGGGTCTTCATCTTCAAACATATCATCATCAGGCTTTACATGAACACTACCTGGACAATCAATGTTCAGTCGAAACAATACAAAGTCACCATCTTGTAATTCATGATAGTCAGACATCATGTCACCTCAACATATTCCATTGCAGTTTGTATTACATGGTCATAATCACCGGTCGTTGCTTCTTTCCAAAATTTTTCGGCAAGGTCAGCATGACCACCACGTTTCAATGCTTTGCTAACACGTCCAAGAATGTTGAACACATTTCCATCTTCACCAGTCAACTGTACTTCAATCTCTGTTTTTGGCATTGTTAATCCTTTCTATCTAAAATTTCTGCGATTGCTTTTAACTGTTTAGTCGAAACATTCAGATTATGAGTTATACGAAACTCACTCTTAATTACCATGAGGTAGCCAAACTGACTACCATCTTCAAGTGTTACTTCAATCACTTTTCGTATTGCGTCACCTTCATAACTCATTTACTTACTTTCTAAAAAGAGTTTTTCAAATCGGTATTCATTGGAAACATATCTGGTAGATCCATCTCAATTATTATATCAAGATCAAGAGTACATTCATGTGGTGAAAACATTCCAGGCCTATACAAAAAGTCTTCGACTGGTGTTTCAAAATCATCTGAGAACCGTACATACTCACAACAACCTTTGTCACAACTTTGCTGAATTAATCTAATCGGTTTCTCCATCTTCTTCATTCCTTTCTTGCTCACAAATTCGTTCGACACACTCATCTGAGATGCCATCAAATATAAACACTGCTTCATCTTTAATGAATATCACACGAGAATTTAGCTCAGCTGCAATATCCATACAATACACACTGAATCGCATATCAAAGTCTTCTTCACTCTTAGCTAACTTCTTAAGCTTCTCTGTAATGATAGTATGATAGTCAACTAAATTCTGTTCGTCTTTTAGTACATAGGTTGTGCGGTCGCTCATGTGTTGTCTTTCCTTTCGACGATTGAAACTACCATTGACTGATCTTTAAGCCCATCAAGTACATCAGCTACTTGTGTTAGCTCAGTTTTTTCTGAGTGTCCCTTTTGATGGGCAAAATACTGGTTTTGTTTCATGTTAACTTGATGAAACTTTCTTTTCTTTTCTTTTACTTTTACTTTCTTTTTTGCTTTCGCCATTAAGCTTCTGTCCTTTCCATGATTACAAATATTGCTCCACAATGATAACATTGGAATACACCACGTGCTTGTTCGGGCACAACATCCGGTCCTAAGTTAGCTTCATGTTGTTTCGTACAAACACACTGCATTCCACACGTATTACACTTTGCTAAGAATGCTGATTCCCATTCCACACATATGTTAAGCATTTTAATACTCCGAGGTTAATAACAAAACTCCATCAATAAGATATAATGTAATTGCATCCAACGGAAAATCGGTATACTCTAAATCTTGATGCACTAATTCTGGTTTCCCTGTATCTTCTTTCATGGTCAGCATTCCTTTGCTGTCCCTAACAATTAATTCCCATACTTGAAATGTTTGTGGGCAGTTAACTTGATGACTTGCAATGGCGTCAACTAACCAAGCTGCACCATGCTCAACAAGATAGCAAACACCATCGGTATACAACATTTTACCGAGCCAATGTTTGTAATAATTCGTTGTTCCAATAAAACTACATAATACATTTTCCTCTATCATACTACACTCCTATCTTTGGATTCATTGGTATTCTATCTGATGTAATGTAATCTTCATAATCATAGACAACATGTCCATGGTCATACAAAGCATAACATGTAATCTCAGCATGGTCAATACTTTCACATCCAAAGCCAGCATCGTTTATTCCTTCTAACATTTTTTGCTCATCAAGTTCATCATACGTGGTCCATGCTTTCATATCAATTTCACTTTGACCACCGCCCCAATGATTTATTGTTGCGGTTCCAGTGAATCGGAAACCAATATGATTCAATGTTATATCGGGTAGCATCAGGACAATGCTCCTTCCCGTTTGAAGTAGGCTTCTTCATTACCAGGATAAATTTCAGTTCCAAGATTTTGTAGCAATCGTCTACCAGCGTAATCACTCATCTGCCATTCCCAGCCCTCTTCAAATCGTAGTAACCATTCTTGCCAGTACATTGATGTTGTATCACGCAGTTTAAATTTTGCCCACATGAACTGTGTCATTATTTTTTCCATTTCTTCACTTAGTTTACTGGTTGTTGCCATGAACTTTTCCTTTCATTTCAATAATTTGTTCTTCAAATCTTTGTCTCTCATACCGTTCTATCTCATTACACATTTCATCATTGTCTGTATCAGAAATATAGTCCCAGAGATGGTCATTCGATTCTTTGGTTGTCATTTTTTCCATGCAATCTTCACATTGAGTTCCCATATAGAAATGGTCATTCGATCCAGGATGAAGCAATGGTGACCGTACTGACATATCAATTTCACCTTCATTGCCAATTTCATCAAGAATATCATCTTGGTCAGCTTCATACATAATAGATAACCAATGAGCAGCAAAGTTTTCATCATCAAAAGCATATAAGTTATTTATATGACCGTTTTCTGCATTTTGTCTTACAAGTATATACATCCAATTTTCCTTTCACTGATTCGTTTTTCATATAAATATATTATCAACAATAAGTTGCCACATGTCAATGCTAAAATAAAATTTATGGATAATTAAGTATCACAGTCAATACATGTTACATCTTTTGCCGACATTTCTGAACCTCGTAGATGTACTATGACGGCTTCACATTGATTGCATTGGAAATAATCATTTTTCTCATCACTACGAAGATAAACTATTCTTTTCTCAATTTGTGATGGGAGACAAAAGTTTACTGTTCCAACTGTATTGCCATTATAATCACGCAGCAGTGCTGCTTCATGAATCCACGAACCAGTGCCAATATAACCAGCAAAGTCATGTAAGATTCTGGCCAATTCATGATAGCCCAACTTACCAGCAAATGCATCATTAGCTGTCTCAATTCTAATTTTCATTACACTTTTATCCATTGTTTACCTTCTTTCTTAGTATTATAACTTTTACATGCTTTTGTCTGCCATATTCTAACGCATCTGAGTGTTTCCAGAAGAATAAGTCTATCCGGAAACTTCCATTTGTAAATTCGCTTCCTCCTCTATCTTTTACTTCCACCCACTCATTGTCAGCATATCCATCAACTTTCATTGATGTCCCAAATTCAAATTCCACTGGGGCTGCAATAAAAACATCACCTTGTTTAACAACATGTCCCGATGCTGTGATTCGTTCCCCCGCTTTGTTCACACCCACTTCAGCCCAGTCACCACAACATTCTTCACATAGGCAATAAGCTGTTGTTTCCATTTCAATTTCTTCTTCATAAACTTCATACTCACTAACAGGTGCAGGTATTCTTTCAACTCGATATTCTTTTTTTGCAATATCACGGAAAACAATGCAATATATCGAACCAAAAATAAAGATAAATGCAATTAACAAACTAAAAAATGTATCTAACTTTTTCTTTGCACTAGTGTACATAACTTATCCTTTCAATAGTTAAGTCTTAAACACTCTATCCTGAAATGCTTCTGGGATATCTTTCATAGCTTCATCGAATGCAGTATCACATTCTTGCTCGAGATCTGATAGTATATCTTCATAACAGTTTATCTCATCGTTAACCCTTGTACTCTCAAGTTTAAGTGTGCCAATCAATGTACCAAAGCCCACTATTCTTTCCAATCGTACTTGTAATGCATCTATAGAATCTCGAATCACAACAAGGTCCTCGACTATCTGTTCAAATCTTTTTGCCTGTACATTTCGCATTGTTTCGTTTACTCCATTAGTTCCATTAAATAATCGGGTTCAAGACCAAACCACTCGGAGCATATGTCATCGGGCATTTCACCCAAATCAAGTCGACGGTACAGGTCTTCCTTTGCATCAGCAATGAGTTCATCTGCTTCATCCGAAGTCATCTCATCACGGCGCATTAAGATTTCTTTGATGGTTTCATCCATTTCTTTCCCTTTCAGTTTAGATAAGTGAATAATCCCAAAGTGTAACCTATTGCCAGTTTTCCGATGACTTCAAACACACCGTAAAATCTACCATGGAGTCCATCCCAAGTTTATCGTGTTTTCTTAGCATAGTGCACATTGCCACGCATCGTAGTGACATTACGGACATTATTCCGCGTGTAGTCACGAGCATCACACTCTGAGATTATTCACTTATCAATTATCAATTATCAATACAATATCATTATCGACAATAAGTTTCCGACAGTCAACCATAATATAAAATTTATGGGTGAATTATTGGAGCGTTTTCTGTTCTTTCAAGAAATATCATGGCACCTTCACGCTCAGCACGATAAGACTTAACAATAGATACATCACCGGTATTAACAATGTGAGCAATTCGGATTCGCTTACCTTGCTGATGTACTAGTTGACCAGGTTTGAGCTTTGCTTTGGCAAGATAATCGGTTGTAAATGACATAGCACCATACTCTTCTGCATCACAATTTTTCAGTATGATAATATTTGAGACTCTATCATATCCGATAATAGCATGAGTCCACTTCTCTATTTTCAATAGTTTTATCATTTTCAAATTGAAGTATAGAGTTGTTGTTGACTTACTGTATGTTACCACAGCTTTTTGTTTTTTACCACTACGAGTGGGTGCATCAAACTTCACATTTGCCATTCTAACCTTGTCTGCAATTCTTTCAACTGTTTCTTCCATGGGACTTCCTTTCTAAATATTATTTCTTTTCCGTGTCTTCATTCTTTTTCGGACACTCATCTATATCATGAATGTTCGTATCACACTTGCTACAAATTTCTGCACCATAAATATCAACTTTACGGTATGGACAAAACTGACAATAATTACTGTGCATTATTTATCCTTTCTCAATAGTTGATTAACATTTTTCATTTTGGTAATTCTTGCTTGAATCTCATCTAGCTTTGCTTGCATATATTCTTCCAGCTGATAATGCAATACTAATCCAATAACCACCAGAGAGTTTGGTTTGGTTGGTAGATTGAGAAATATCCGTTCAGTAAATGTATCAACCATTTTTTTAACATCAGCTTTTGAATATATATCTATTAATTCCAATACCAACTCATTTCTCGGCTAAAGAAGTCAGGTTTATCAATTAATAATGCACTATGCAACATGACTGCATGGTCTTCAACTTCTTTAGCTACAGTTAGACTTGTGCTGCATGATTCACATAAAACATCATAGTCATGTTCCTCAACTTCTTTTGTAGTCTTATCATACTCTCCACATCTGGCACAGTTGTATGTCCACCAACAACCATCACAAACAACTTCAGTTACTGTTATTGCCGTACCTCCACAACCTTTAGTACTAACTACATGTAAGTTATTAGTATCAGTTTCTTTAACACCACACTCATCACAATACATATATAGCTCAGCATCAGGGTCATTGAAATCTTCAAACCATTTCATGACAATACCCACATGTCCTTTATTGGCATTTTTAATGAAGTCTTCTTTCTCACTTTCATCGTCAAGCCAGTAAACATATATCTGGGATGAATCTTCGGCAAGTAATTCTTTTGCATCTTTCATTGTCTTTACTGCAGCTC